>Ga0155263_129_pt2 | contig 5776 bp, 7 predicted proteins | sample RifCSPhighO2_02_FD_106231 | JGI IMG/M metagenome (GOLD analysis project Ga0155263, IMG submission 106231) | Candidatus Amesbacteria bacterium RIFCSPHIGHO2_02_FULL_48_21 | reverse complement strand
CGGCCAATTGGTGGGGACTTCGGATTTAACCGAGTTGGTAATATAGGATAAAGCTGTATTGCGGTCGTGGTTGATTATGGCTTTTAGGTAGTTATCAAGGGTGGTGAGTACAGCAGTTTTGGCGTCCGGGGTAATGCTGGGGTATGAAACGGTGGATAGTATTGTATTAAAAATTATTTCAGCTTCCGCGGCATTGGTTTGGTAATAATTAAAAGTAATACCAAGAGGGGAGGCGTCGGGTTTTGCCCAAATTTCGCGATTGTCTAAGTTTGTCGGGGAGCTGCACATTTCACCGGAGGAGACACCGGTAAATTTAGTGATGGAATAGATGTACGAATTAATATTACTGCTGCTTTGGGATATTTGGAGATAACATTCATTGAAAATGGTATTTTTATTGCTGTGTAATCTGAAAATCATATCACCTTTCGGGGATGCTAAAGTATAGACCCAATCAATACCTTCACCCCCGGACGGTTTCCAACCTTTGGGGTATTTGAATTCAATTCTGGCTTTAATATGGCTGTAGGTTTCCCAATCGGAAATATCCATGGCAGGCTCGGGAGTCGGAGAGGGAAGGGGGTTGGCTGGGGAAGTCGCTTGAGAGGTATTTGACGATTTAATTTGGTTGAACTCTTTTTGAAGAGTGAGGTATTTGAAGCTGATGACGGTGAGAGTGATAATTGAAATTATAAATGCGGCGAATAGAATCTTGGAACTATAACCGGATACCGGGTTGGAAAGGTTGGTAGTATCAGGAGAAGGAGGGTTGGCTGGGTTGTTGGGAGAGTTTTCCATCGGGTTGCGGTTAAAAGTATATCATTACCAGAATGTTGAGAGCAACAATAATAAAAATAATATGGTAAATTTGAAAAGTGCGCGTCGGTTTTGCTTATAATGTCAAGCACCAGACGGGGGAGGGGCTGGAGAGGCAGTTGGATTTTGACGCGCCGGAGACGATTGAAGCGATAATCAAGACTATTGAAGGTTTGGGGCATACGGTGGTCAGGATCGAGGCGGATGAGAAAGCGTTTGACAAATTGCGGGAGCAAAAATCTCAAATAGAGTTGGTTTTTAACATTGCCGAAGGTTTGTGGGGAGATGCCAGGGAGTCGCAGATACCCCTTTTTTGTGAAATATTACGGATACCGTACACGCATTCGTCACCGACAACCCATGCGGTATCGTTAAATAAAAATCTGACCAAGCTGGCAGCTGCGGGAGCGGGAGTCCGGGTACCCAAATCGGTGATCGTGGAGAAGCCGTATTCAGTGAAGCTGTGGTCGGGGATGAAATGGCCGGTAATAGTCAAACCGAATGCCGAAGGGTCGAGTATCGGGGTATTTGACAAAAATGTGGTAGGTGATGAACAGGGGTTAGAAGCAAGAATCAAGGAAATGTACGATCAGGGGTTTTCCGGACAACTGCTGGTGGAGGAGTATATAGACGGGCGGGAATTGACCGTGGCGGTATGGGGAAATGAGAAGTTGGAAATATTACCGATTATTGAGCAGAAATTTGATTTTTTACCGGCCGGAATGCGGCGGATCGCCAGCTTTGAGCTGAAGTGGCTGTACGAGGATACATTAAAAGATCCCAAGACGGCTTATGAGTGTCCGGCTAATTTAAACGAGAGGCTTAAAGATGAGATAGAGAAGATGACGAAGCTGGTTTACCGGGCGCTGGAGGTGAGGGACTGCGCCCGGGTGGATTTCCGGCTGGACAGGGATGAGCGGCCGTATTTTCTGGAGATAAACACTTTGCCGGGGATTAATCCAGACCAGAAAGTGATCAGTTATTTTCCGCTGGCCGTGCGGGCGGCGGGAATAGATTTTGCCGCTCTAGTGAAGAGAATTATTGAACTGGCTAGTGCTAGATATAACCTGGGGGTCAGATGACCAGGAGGTACAAAAGAAATGCGGGAAGCATCAGCCAGGCGATTTTTTTGGGAAGAGGCCTGCCCGAGTAGTTGAGAAGAAGTATGGTAAAAAAGAGAGTGCAGGCCAAAAGGATGTAGAGGGGAAGAGGAGCAATGGGGGAACGGGGGGAAACCAGGAGGACTACACCCCCGATGAACAGCAGGTTGTAGACGTTGCTGCCGATGATATTGCCTTCCGTGAGTTTGTCCTGGTGGAGAGCCTGGCTGGTCAGGGTGGTTATCAGTTCCGGCAGGGAGGTAGCGACGGCAGTCAATGTAAGACCCAAAAAGCCGGTGGACAAGCCGGTCAAGAGAGAAATATTCTCGACGGATAAAACTGTAAACCGGCCGCCGAAAAAGATGCCGATTACGGACAGAATAAATAGCGGGAGAATAGTAGTCAGGGGCAGGGCCTGAGACGTTTTGGAGAAGCGGTGGGCGTCCTCATGGCGGCGGCCGGAAGCGCCCCACAGGTACTCGACGGTGGAAAAAATAACCGCGCCGATTAAAAGCAGCCAGCCGGTTTCGGGATACGGAATGTGAGTAATCAGGCTCAGAGAAAAAAAGGCAGCCACCAGGAGCATGATAATGGTGTTCCTGATGGTTTTGGTGGTGCCGATTTTTATCCGGCCGGCCAGGATAGCGATGGGGAAGACAAAAAGGAGGTTGGTGATATTCGAGCCAATGAGGTTGCCGACAGCCAAGGGGAAATCCTGGTTGGCAGCCGCGGTTAGGGATACGGCTAACTCGGGCAGGGAAGTACCCAGGGCGACTAAAGTGGTGCCGATGATCAGGGGGGAAAGGCGAAGGGCGGTGGAAAGCTGGCTGGAAAGCTTTACGAACAGTTGTGAGCAGACCAAAATAAGGACAAGCGAGACAACCAAAACAATATAAGGGGAGGCCATCAGGATTATAATACCGGAAATGGCCAGGCATGTGGATAGAGAGAAGTGGGATGGGTTTTGGGAGTTGGTAGTTAAATGTGAGAGCGAAGGTCGGGAATTGAGCCTTGGGGAAGCTGAGGCGGCTGGTTATAGTAGACCCAAGACGCTGGATTTACTCAGTGTGTATCGAAGGCAGAAGAAAATTGGGGCAAGGGTGCTGGAGATTCCGGAGAGTGGACTAAAAGTATGGGCTATTCGCTGGCCGGGAGGTAAGTTTAAACTGCCGGACGGAAGGATTATTGATGGGAATGAATCGGGTGGCGGCAGCAAGGAGAAAAAATAGTTTATTCTTCCGAACCGCCGGGAGCAGAGGAGTCGAAAGAGTTGGCGGGGGTCGGTTCAGGCGTGACCTGGTCAGAGGCGGGGCAGGGAGCAAATTCGCAATCGGGGGGAACCCGGCCGACGGAGGTGCCGTCGGGGCAGATTTTGGCTTCCAGGGTGCAGGCAGTTCCGCGACCCTGACCGATACCCAGACCGGGCGGACCGCCATTCTTGTTTTGGGTGCCCAAATAGTAACCAATAGCACCGAAGACAAGAAGGGAAACGATGGCCAGAATAATGAGCCAGGGCTTGGACATGGTCCGGGTTATAGTATTCCACCAAGAGGGGATAATTGCAAGTTTTACTTACTCTGACAGGACATTTGCGACAATCTGGTAAGGTGTTTTAAGTTCGAGTGACAGGTGTGGCCGTTCGTAGTTGTATTCATGTAACCAGTCTGCAAACCAGGATCTGAGTTCGTCGTAATGTTGGGGTGCTTTCTCCAACAAGAAGAAGAACTCTTCTTCATCAGTTCTGAATGATCTTTCGATCAGAGCATTCTCGTTGGGAGTACTTTTGTGGATCATGTGGTGCTTTAAGTTCATGTCTTCACACATCTTTTGGAACCTACCCTGAAATTCTAGTCCGTTATCAGTTTGGATGAATACTGGTTTAAAAGGCAGTTTAGGCAGGATTTCAAGTATGGCAGCCATGCTGCCATCCTGATCCAAATGATTTAGTATTACTGCTTCTTTGTATCTGGAAAAGATATCTATGACTGCGTACTCAAAGCAAGTCCAAGGCAGGCCTGACAGCTCGGGAGTGACGTATTTAACGTCAAATTGGAGGTAACCTACAGTGGGAGTGTTTTTGGCGTGCATATGGATGGTGTTTTGGAATTTGGGTCGTCTGTGGTATCCATATTCTCGCACAAGGCCTTTACTTTTAAGGAAACGGTGAACGGTGCGGGAGCTGACTGACAGGCCTAATTTGACAACAATCTTTTCGGCGGTTCGGGGTTTATACTGGCGATATTTTTGGATGGCCAATCCTTCTTGGGAAGTAAATTCATGCCGGTGAACGGTTTTAGGCCGGGTGGATTTACGATGTAAGTGCCAGGAAGACAGGCGACCGTAGTTGTTGACGGCCTTCCTAATCCAACGATACACGGTGGAGCGGTGAATTCCCAATTCTGATGCCGCATCAACAGCCTTTCTACCCTTGTTTATCAAAGCAATGATGTTGAATGGTTTAGTTCTCATGACAACAGTTTATCTGTTGTCGCATATGTGTTGTCAGATTACGGTTTTACGGGCGGGGTTGAAGCTGGATCTTAAGGTTCTGGAGTTCGGTTTGGACAACATTCAGCTGGTTTTCAATTGACTGGAGAGTGAGCTGGGTATGGAGGATGAGCTGTTGGTCTTTTTGGTCGTCGGCGGTGTCCGCGGCTTGGATTTTGTCGATATCCTCGGAGATGTCCTCGACGTCCTCCTGGACTTCTTCGATGTCTTCTTCGACTTCGGAGAGACTGGCGGCCTGGCGGTTGACGGTCATCTGAATAAACAAAGCTAAATAAATAGCCTCAACTGATAAGAAAGTCGTAAGAGTGAGGAGGATTTGGTCGATGCGGATGCCGGTAAGCATCAGCAGGAATGCCGCTGTAAAGACTAAGGTGTGAATAACCAACGAAGCCGGTGTACCCATCCAGGCGGTCAGTTGATGGGATAGTTTTTCGAGTTGGCTGGTGGGGGATTTGCGTTTGGGCATAAAAGTATCACTGAAAGTAAATGATTTTGGGATTAGTAGCGGGCAGAGCCAGGCGCAAACCTTTCAGAAGACTGGTGCCTGACTTCTCCCCGGACAGGTGTATTTCATTTTAACCCAGAATAGGGGATTTTGGAAGAGCTAAGGATGGGTGATAAAGGTGAGAGAGCCGCGTGATATAATTCCTTTCATGCCAAAACCAGAAGGTCCATTAGATGTTTTAGAGAAAGTAGTGAGATCCCAGGAGCTGAGAGATGTACTAACAACAGGGCTAGCAAACCACCTGGACCGACTTGAAGAACTTAATCGGCCAACTGAGGAGGAAGTGCCGCAAATTGCAGAGGATGAAGACAGGTTTAAAGAACTACTAGGGGTTATTGCCAGCGGTTTTCAGGGGTTGGTACCCAGAGCTGCCAGGGTCAATTTTTCCAAGCCCGGGGATCTTAATCGGCGGGATCGGCGAATGTTGAGGCTGATAGATGAGGAGGGAAGAAAGCTGACGGTTCGGGAGTATGTAGTAAATGTCGAAATACTTGCTGCCGGTTCTCCTACACATAGGGCTGATATGAAATCGGGACATACTGTTTCAGCTGCGACGGTGGCAGGAAGAAAGGGATTTGGGATAAGAGTACAGGATCAAGATGTAAGTATTCATCCGAGAGCGGAAGTGATCCAGTGGGCTGCGGGGGCGGGGATTAGTGCTCAAATTCGGGATAATGGGAACGTGACTGTATTGGCGGAGAAATATTCCGGTCGGATGCCGTATGAGGCGCAACCTTTGGATCTTTCGGAAGAGTTTCCTACTCAAGGAAAGAGTTTGCTTTCGCGGCTAAGGGAGATTTTGCCTGATTGAGGGTTCGGGGGGTAAAGTGGAGGGGTATGCGCAAGC
>Ga0155263_128_pt1 | contig 7040 bp, 7 predicted proteins | sample RifCSPhighO2_02_FD_106231 | JGI IMG/M metagenome (GOLD analysis project Ga0155263, IMG submission 106231) | Candidatus Amesbacteria bacterium RIFCSPHIGHO2_02_FULL_48_21 | reverse complement strand
ACTTCGTCCGCCTCCACAAATTTGCCCTTGCGCCGCAACTCCTCCCTCTGGGCGGCCATTTCCCTCACTTCCTGCGGTACCGGAACCTCGTCAGAAATTCCCAGCTTCAACCCCAGAATCTGATCCCAGTCCAAAAGGGTGTCCGCTTTATCATAATCGGGAATATTGCTTTTCAGCATTTCCCACATCACCGCCAAGCCTTGCGGAAATTGCAGGTCGTCGTTTATAGCCTGTTCAAACCTTTTTCTGTATCCGTCCAGCTTCCTCAATTTTTCCCGGGACAATTGGCTCCTTGCTTCTTGCTTTTTGGATTTAACTTCCTGTACAAATCCGTTTAATTTGTCCCAAGCGGTCTCTGCCGCAGCCAGGGCCGACCAGGTAAAATTTTGCTGGCTGCGGTAGTGCACTGTCAGATACAAATACCGTAAGCCCATCGGCGAAAAACCTTTTTCCGCCAGGTCCGTCACCGCGTAGTTATTCCCCAGGCTTTTGCTCATCCTGCCCCCGTCTACCAGCAAAAATGCCCCGTGTACCCAATATTTCACAAACGGTTTCCTGGTCGCCGCCTCAGACTGGGCAATCTCGTTGGGATGATGAGTGGACCGTAAATCTTCCGCTCCCAAGTGGACATCAAAGGATTCCCCCAAATATTTCATACTCATCGCCGAGCACTCGATATGCCATCCCGGAAAACCGATTCCCCACGGGCTGTCCCATTCCATTTCCCTCCGGCCGACTGCCGGGGAAAATTTCCACAGTGCAAAATCCTTAGGGTTCTTCTTTTGCCGGTTCACCTCCACTCTCGCCCCTGCCTGAATCTCCCCCAGAGTCGACAGTTCACCGTATCTGGGCCACTTGGCCGTGTCAAAATACATCCCGTCGGAAGTCCGGTACACAAATCCGTTCGTCTCTAATTTCTGAATCAACGTTATTTGCTCGCTGATATGCTCCGTCGCCTTGGGCATCACCGTCGGCCGGATCAAATTCAGTCTGTCAAAATCCGCCAAAAATTGCTGTGTATAAAACTTGGCCACGTCATATGCACTCCTTCTTTCCTTTTTTGCCGCCTCCTCCATCCTGTCATCACCCGCATCCGCATCCCCCAGGTTATCCCCCGTCAGATGTCCCACATCCGTGATATTCATCACGTAATTTATGTCATACCCGTTGGCCCGCATAACCCGCAACAGCAGATCGCCCAAGATATACGTCCGGAAATTGCCAATATGGGCGTATCTGTATACCGTCGGCCCGCAGGTATACATCCCGATTTTTGGCGCAAAAAGAGGTACAAATTCCTCTACTTGTCGCGACAGTGAATTGTATATTCTCACACTGCGATCTTACCAGAAAAATTAACGTTCCGTTTTCTCTCTATCAGGCCTCTGGCCACCGTCGCCGCCTGTTTCTTTAACCCGCCCATCCCCCTACCCGCCTTGATTACCTCGATCAGCTCAAATTCGCCGTGTTGATAATCTATAGCCAGAAAAATCTCATTCCCGGCGCTGTCGCTCAGCCGGTATTTGGCCTTGTCAAAGTAAAATCCGTTAATAGTTGGCATAAAGCGTTAAAAAATCCCGCTGCAAACGCGGGACCGGTCAGCCAAAGCAATCCTCTAAGCGGGGATTACTTCAGCCTGACAAAACAACAAATATATTTAATTCTAAATTCCTGCTTCATGATTCTAACCATTATACTCTACCGGCTTCCCCGCCGGAACCCCATAAAACTGCGTCCGCTGCCAAAAGTCGTCTTACCCTTTACTATCCCTCTGCTTCCTCTAAACCAGTCCCTCGGCCCCCGGTCAAATCCGGCCGATGCGGCCACCTTTTTCTTCTCAGATCTCGCTTTCCCTTTACTAACCATATTCGATTAATCTTAATAATATCACAATCCAGCTTGACCATTAGGGCATATCACTTGCTACTGATTTTAAAATTTCCAAAATTATCCTCCTGCTCTCTGGATCCCTTCCCGGGTTCCCCCTCTTGATCTTAACAGTTTCTGCAAAACTGTTTCTTTCTTCTTCTCCTCTATCGCCTGCTTTTTCTTCTCTGCTTTTTTAGCCTGAGCCGCCTGGCCCGCCTGCTCTTGCCGGTGTCTTCTCTCCTCCCTGGCCTTTTTCACCTGAGCATTCATCTCCTGCAGATTTTGCCGCGTCTGGACTAATATCCTTTGCTGTTCTTCCGCCGCCTTTTCTTGCCCAACCGCAGATATCTGCTTTTTACCCTCATCACCTGAACTTAAACTGGAACTCAGACTTTCTTTAACATCACTTCCTACATCAGCCACGGCTTTTTTCACCGGCTTCGCCGCCGACTTCGCAATTCCCTCAATAGTTTCCCACGGACTGGGTTTATAAGGACTTTTCTGCATTAGTTCCTTCCCTCGCCTTTAACTGTCATGATCGGCATCAGCTTATGTTTTACCGCAACCAGATCCGACTGTAAATCCATCACCTCGTCTATATTTTTATAAGCACCGGGGGCTTCGTCAATAATCCCTCTGCTGGCTTTGGTAAACGTCCCCGTAAGTTGCTCCTGCAGGTCCTCCTGCTTCCACCTCTTTTTAGCTTGAGTCCGGCTCATTGTCCGGCCGGCTCCGTGAGCGCAGGACTCAAAGCTTTCCGGATTTCCCAACCCTTGCACAATATAAGTCGCAGCCCCCATCGACCCCGGAACCACCCCCAACTGACCTTGCCTGGCCTGGGTAGCACCCTTCCGGTGCACCATCACCTCCGCCCCGTAATGTTTTTCCCCGTTGGCAAAGTTGTGATGAATATTAATAATCCCCTCTCTCCCGCTTGTCCAACTCCACCTTACACCCTGCCGCCCGCAAACCCTCTCAAAAGCCGCCAGCATCACCTCCATCATCCGGAAACGATTTTCCAGGGCAAAATCAATCGCCCAGTTCATGTCCGTCACATAATCCCGGCCTTCCTCACGGTCAAGCGGCAGATATCCCAGATCCGGCAGCCCCTTCCCCCCCTTCCGCTCATCCAATTTTGCCGCCACACCTGCATGGTGCATAGCTATTTGCAGCCCCGTATGCCGCGAACCCGAATGCACCGTCAGCCAAACCCGTCCCGTCCCTTCTTCCCGGCAGCCTTCGATAAAATGATTACCGCCGCCCAGGCTCCCCAACTGCAGAGGGGCTACTTCTTTTACCAGTTGCTGTAGTTTACCCGCCGTCATCCGCACCTCAAACCCTTCCCAATCTGCTTTTTCCTTGAGTCGGCCAAATCCCAGGGGCACCTCCCGCATCACCAGTCCCTGCCAGGACCGCCAAAATTCCTTTCCCATTCTCTTTGGTTCCCACACCAGTCCGGTATCCGCCGCACATACCCCGCAGCCGATGTCCACTCCGACGATATTCGGCACGACCATCTCTTTATTTGCCGCCACCGACCCCACTACCGCCCCCTTACCCACATGCACATCCGGCATGATCGCCAGCCACTTAAACATCCCCGGCACAGTAGCCATCCGTTTGATTTGTTCCATCGCCAGTCCTTCCACCTGGTTCAGATCCCTAACCCACAACTTAGCCGGTACACCTGAAGTTTCTAAAACCAATGGTTTCATACTCAGTACTCTCTTCGTCCTTCGAGCGCCCGGGATAACGTCACATCATCCGCATACTCTATATCCGCCCCCACCGGCAACCCGTGTGCCAGCCTCGTAACCTTTACTTTTGCATCCTGACTCTTAACTTGCCTAAGGATGTACATACAAGTCGCTTCACCTTCCATGTTTGGGTTTAATGCCAAAATGACCTCTTTTACTTCGCCGAAGCCCGCAGCGGAGTCGAATGTACGAAGCCGGACCAGCAATTCCCTGATTCTGATCTCATCAGGACCGATATTATGCAAAGGGTCGATCACTCCGTGCAACACATGATACCCTCCCCGGTAACCGTTTCCCCGTTCCAGCGCTACCACATCCAAAGGCTGTTCTACTACGCAAATCATGGTTTTGTCCCGTCCTGGATCACTGCAGATGTCACACGGGTCGTTTTCGGCGATATTGTGGCACCGGCTGCACTCCACCGTGTCCTTTTTAAGAGCGCTCAGCGCTCCAGCAAACCTGTCCAGCTCCCCCTGGGGAACATGCAGCAGATAATACGTCAGCCTGGCCGCGGTCTTGGGTCCGATTCCGGGCAGCCTCTCAAACGCCTCAATTAAATTATTTACCGCTCTGGCTACTCTCACCCGGTCATTTTACCTTATCCCCAAAGTGTACAACAAAGTTACTGAGGTTCCCCCCCGCCGGCCAGTCCTCCCATCCCCCCGGACACATTCATCAATTCTTTTGCCGCCAGTTCCTGGCTTTTGCGGATAGCTTTGTTCAAAACGTCATTCAGCACCTGGTTGGACAACCCCTGGATCTCCAGGCTCAAAATCCTCTGGTCTCCGGACATAACTACCTTTACACCGTTTTCCTCCACCACCACCTGCTGGACCGCCAGGTTCTTTTGCATCTGCATTGCCTGCTGCCTTAGCTTATTCAGATCCCCCAGTTTTCCTAAAGCGTCTCCTATACCCATAGTCCAAAATATATCACCCCCATACCTTCCTGTAAATATGCAGTGTTAAACTAAACCATGCGCCGCGCTACAAATCTGCCGGGAATTATCATTTCCCTGGCTTTCTCCCTTGCTCCCGTTACCTTCTGGCTGACGCAAAAACCTCTCAACCAAAGATTCGGCAACTTCATCCTAAACGCCACCAGCACCGGCCAGATTTTGGGCCTGGTCGGCCTATCCATGTTTGCCGTCTCCCTGATCATCAGCTCCCGTCTGAAAATTATTGACTCCCTTTTCGGCGGCATGAACCGGGCCTACATCATCCACCACATTTTCGGCTCGGTCGCTCTGATTCTGCTTCTTTTCCATCCTCTCTTGTTAGCCGCCGCCTTTTTCCCCGTCTCCTGGCATCGCTCCGCCCTTCTGCTTCTTCCGGGGACTGACTGGGCGATAAATTTAGGTATAACCGCCCAGCTTTTACTTATCTCGCTTTTGCTTCTCACTGTTTACCGTGAACTTCCCTATCATCTCTGGCGCGCAACGCACAAGTTTTTAGGTTTAACTTTTTTCATCGGCGGCCTGCACAGTTTATTCGTCACCAGCGATACTTCCGTCAATTTACCCCTGCGCTATTATCTGATTACTCTAAGTGTCACAGCTCTTCTCCTCCATCTCTACCGCACGGTTTTTGGCAGATTTTTTGTCCCCCGCTTTCGTTATACCGTCCAAAAAGTAAATTCGTTGGAAAACCATATCGTAGAACTTGAGCTCATCCCCAAAAATCCCGACCGGGTTCTGCGCTTTCTCCCCGGTCAATTCATGTTTATCCAGTTCCTTTCACCCCGTTTAGGTGAATCTCATCCGTTTTCCATCCTCTCCAATTCCGGAAATCCGCTCATACTAGCCGTCAAGTCATTAGGTGACTATACAAACCGGCTCCGGGATATTCCCATCGGGGGTCAGGCTTTGGTTGAAGGTCCGTTTGGCCGGTTTATTTCCGCCAATTATCCTTATCCCCAGATCTGGATCGCCGGGGGCATCGGCATTACCCCGTTTATTAGCATGGCCGAAGGTTTGACCGTCCCCGCCTCCGTCGACCTCTACTACGTCATCAAAGACCCCGGTGAAGCCGTTTATCTTGGTGTCCTGCAAAAACTGGCAAGTCAAAAATCCGGTTTTAGGATCTTTCCCCACTTCTCCAAAAACCAGGGTCGCTTTACCGCCGAAACAATAATTTCCAACAGCCCCGTTTCAGACAAAGAAATTTTTCTCTGCGGACCCCCGCCGATGATGCACAGCCTTCGTCTTCAACTCAACAAACTCGGTATCCGAAATTCCCATATCCATTCCGAGGAGTTTTCGCTAGATTAATACCCACATGGTCAAAAAACTTGTTACCGCAGCTCTTATCCTCTCTACCCTCCTGGCAATTGTTATTTTTATCAAAGGCCTGCGCCCATGACCCGCCTCGGTTTATATCTTCTGCTGGCTTTTATAGCCGCCAACTACCTGTTTACCCGGGCAGCCAGATACAGGATAGCCGCCCAAACCTGTATGACGATTGCTCAGGTTAATGCCGACCCCCGCTGTCTGTACATCCTAAACAGCAAAGTTTACCAAAAAGGTTCACGTACCAACCTCCACCGCAACCACCCGTGCGGTATGGATGTCTCCTCTATTATTCCGGGTAACCACCTTACAAACTTCATCAAATATCTCGATCCCAACTATGTTGCAAATATCTGCTCTGTTTCCCCATCTCCCACCGCTACTCCCACCCGCACCCCCACGCCCATCCGGACACCGACTCCCACCAGTCCATCCGTTATCCCCGGCGATGCCAACAATGACGGACGCGTAAACGGCGTCGACTATGTAATTTGGAACACCCACTACGGCCAAACTGGTTCCGTCGGTCCTGCTATGGGTGACTTCAATACCTCCGGCGCCGTTGACGGTGTTGACTATGTTATTTGGTTTGTCCACTACGGCCAATGACTCGACGACCCACCCGGAAAAGCGTAATTCGGTTTGTGGCCAGATTTTGGCTGCATCTTCTCATTGCTTTCATTGCCGCCAACTACCTGGTTATCAGAGCCGTCCGCTACTTTTCAGCCGCCCAAACCTGCCTGACCACTGCCCAAATCAGCTCCGATAGCCGCTGTCTCTATATCCTCAGCGGCAAAATCTACGAAAGCGGCACCCGCGAATTCCCCCACCAGGGCCACCCCTGCGGCATGGATGTCACATCTATCGTCCCGGCCACCCATCTGGGTAATTATATCCAATATCTCGATCCCAATTACGTAGCTAATTTCTGTACTGCCGCACCCTCCCCCACCTCGACACCGGTTCCCCCCACTTCCACTCCCATTCCACCCAGCTCCACACCTGTTCAACCTTCTCCAACTCAGCTCCCTCCTACCTCCACACCCGACCAACCCAGCTCCACCCCCTCGCTTTCCCCTACCCCCACCCAATCTATCGGCGGTGCTCCTCCCAAAACCCCTACCCCC
>Ga0155263_119_pt1 | contig 13073 bp, 17 predicted proteins | sample RifCSPhighO2_02_FD_106231 | JGI IMG/M metagenome (GOLD analysis project Ga0155263, IMG submission 106231) | Candidatus Amesbacteria bacterium RIFCSPHIGHO2_02_FULL_48_21 | reverse complement strand
ATCCTAGACGGGGACACCGTGGTAATTAGGCATATGCAGACTGCAGAAGACGGCGATAGAGTGGTTGCATTAACTGAGGACGGAGCGACTCTTAAGGTCTTCAGAAATAGAAACGGCAAAACGTACTTAGAGCCTAGAAACAGTAATTTGAGTCCAATTTATCCGAAGCAGCTGGAAATCCGGGGAAAATACTGTGGTTTAATAAGGAAAGGAGAATAAAATGGCAATACCTGCCGACTTATATGGGAGATATTTTCACAAAGGCGAAAAGAAGCGAGATCATGTCTCGAATTACCGGAAAAAATACGGCACCGGAGCTTGCGGTAAGAGGAACTCTTCGAAAACTGGGATACAAGTATCGATTGCACGCTCGCAACTTACCTGGAAAACCGGATGTGATCATCCATTCGAAGAAACTGGCTATTTTCGTCAACGGCTGCTTTTGGCATAGCCACCCTGGATGCAAAAGAAGCTCATTACCGAAAACCAACACGGAGTTTTGGAAAAACAAGATTAATAAAAATGTCGAAAAACAAAAACAAAGCATTACTGCCCTTAAAAAACTCGGTTGGAGCGTTTTGGTGCTTTGGCAGTGTAAGATTAATAACAATAAGGCATTATTAAAAACTCTACCCAAAACCTATGAGAAAAAATAAAAAGACACTCTCCGATCGGCCCGTGTTGATAGACTTGTTTGCCGGTGCCGGTGGGCTAAGTATCGGACTTGAACAAGCCGGATTCAAATTAGTAGCTGCAACCGACTGGGACCATTGGTCTTGTGAAACGTTGAGAGCCAACCACAAAGGAGCTTTTGTGGCCGAAGGGGATATAAACGAAGTAGATCTGGACGATTTTGCCGGAAAACTTTCTGCCGATGAAGTTGATCTAATAGTAGGGGGCCCGCCTTGCCAAGGATTTAGCGCCTTGGGGAAGAGATCGAAAAGTGACCCTCGGAATCAGCTTTGGCGACAGTATATGAGGTTTGTTGAGTACTTCAACCCGAAGGTTTTCTTAATGGAAAACGTTCCCGAACTCTTAAAGAGTGAGGAATATGCTCAAATTAAAAAAACAGCCGAAAAATTGGGATACCAAGTGAAAGAGAAGATTTTGTTTGCTCCGGATTACGGTGTACCCCAAAAAAGAAAACGAGCCATAATTTTAGGGAGTAGAATAGGAGAACCGAAATTTCCCAATCCCACACATGCGCTACCCGGCCAAATGACCCTGGACAACTATAATTGCGCTCCATGGAAAAACGTTCGGGACGCTATAAGCGATCTTCCGCTCGACCCGGACGGAAACAACTGGCATGTTGGCAGAAATCCCACTAAAAAATCCTTGAAAAGATATAAATCCGTTCCCCCCGGAGGAAATCGTTTTAACTTGCCGCAAGACCTCATGCCGGAATGTTGGAAAAGGAAAAAAACCGGCTCGACAGATGTTTTCGGGAGGTTGGAATGGGACAAACCGTCGCTAACTGTCCGAACCGAATTTTTTAAGCCGGAAAAAGGCAGATACCTTCACCCCGAAGCCCACAGGCCGATAACAATCAGGGAAGCCGCCAGATTACAAACAATCCCTGATAGCTACATATTGAAAGGGTCCCATCTGGAAGTGGCTAAGCAAATTGGAAACGCCGTGCCGTGCGAGCTGGCCAGGAATATAGGAGAGGAGTTGTTAAAGCTCTTTAACGCCGACTCTGATAGCGTCCAGGATAAGAGAGTTTACGGTTCGACCGGTTTTGAGGGACTTCTCGCTTACCAGCAACCTTAAGTCGTCCGGAAGATTTAGGGAAATGATTTTGTTCTTTAGAGATTCAGGGTAGGCCGCAAGCGATTTTTTCCCGGCATTACACCTACTGCACAAAGTCCACAAATTTTCTTCCACGGTCTTTCCCTGCTGTTTTAATGGAATTATATGATCGACCTCCAGCTTTACAACCTGCCCATCCTCATATTTTTCTCTTCCTTTATAGCCGCATAGCTGACACAGGTAGCGGTCGCGTTCCAAAACCTTCAGTCTTAACTTAAGGTTGATATATCCATTGGCCTTGACACCTTTTTTGTTAACGGATTTCAGTGTGTATCCGCTTGGGCTGTTGCTATAACGGATATTCCATCCCTCTGCTCTTAATTCTCTTATCCGGCGTGCATAATTATGCTGCCCTGAAACCTCGATCAGCTTCTCGTTAGAAACAAGCTTCCCGATGTTTTTATACAATTCGTCAAGTATTTTCTGCCAAACTCCGTTCTTATCGCTTTTGGGGACACTCTTCATGTCATACTCCCTTAAATACTTCTGATAACTCCAAACCCAGTACTTTTGCAATCTTCTCAATGTTTTCCAGCGAGACATTACGGGTTCCTCGCTCCAAATCGCTTACATAGGTTCTATGTAAACCTGATCTGAAAGCCAGCTCTTCTTGGGATAGCCCTTTGGTTTTTCTCAATTGCCTCAACCTCTCGCCGTATTTTTTCTTTATGTCGACCATACGTTACAGTAACTTATTGACTGAATTTTAAATTCTTTATATTCTACGTCCACAGACTATAAGTGACATACCTCATTAAAACTATTGGTCTTTAAAATTTTTGCGTTTTTCTTTGAGACAAAATCATTCTTGATATTGTCCTGTTCGAGCCGACTTTTTCGGAAGCGCGGCGGGTGGGGGCGCCGCGCAACATTGCGAGCCGAGCGGGGCGAGGCGAGCTAACACGATTCTTTGAAGTGAGTTCGAATTTGTTCGAAAACGTTCACTATTTTTGAAATCGAATCGGAAGTAGGGGCAGCGCTGGCTGCGCCCGCCTCCGCAGACAGCGCTGCAAAGGGGAAATTTAAATTTGCCGAGAGTCGCCGTAAAAAGAATGAAGAAAAACGCAAAAATTAAAGAACGGATAAAAAACTATGATTAAATACATTGCCTATTGTCGAAAATCCACAGATGAAAAAGACAAACAAGTTTTATCTATCGAAGCCCAGACTGCCGTACTCAAGGAGTTTGCCAAAAGAGAAAACCTATTCGTAACGGAATTTATCACCGAAGCCAAAACCGCCAAAGTCCCGGGACGAGAGCAATTCGCCGAAGTTTTGAAGAAAATCGAGAAAGGAATGGCTAACGCCATTCTTTCATGGCATCCTGACCGCCTAGCAAGAAACAGTATTGACGGTGGAAAAATAATTTATCTTTTAGATACCGGCAAACTCCTTGATCTAAAATTCCCCTCGTTTTGGTTTGAATCTACCCCACAAGGTAAATTTATGCTTTCAATCGAATTTGGCCAATCAAAATATTACGTCGACAATTTAAGTGAAAATGTTAAACGAGGCAATCGTCAAAAACTCCGAAACGGTGTTTGGCCAAGTAAAGCACCATATGGATATATCAATAATCCAAAAACGAGGGGAATTGATATTGATGAAGAAAAATCAAAAGTCGTCAAAAAATCTTTTCAACTTTTTGCTGATGGAAATATTTCTTTTACTGGAGTTTCTCATTTTATGTTTAAGTTTGGGATTAAACGAGAAGGAGAAAAACTCGTAAAAGTTGGGCAAGTGAAAAATATGCTTTCAAACAGATTTTATCTGGGTATTCTCAAATACGCCGGAGAATTTTACCAAGGAACTCATAAAACTTTTATCAGCAAAAAACTATTTGACGAAGTCCAAAGACAAGTTGAGAAAATCGAAAGACCAAGACAGAAAGGGCATAATTTCGCTTTTGCAGGTCTGGCGACCTGCGGCGAATGCGGCGCCGCAATCACAGCAGAACAACATATTAAGAAATACAAAAATGGCACTGGTCAAACTTTCATTTACTACCGTTGTACGAAAAAGTTAAAACCCTGTAATCAAAAATATATTTCAGAATTCGAAACAGAGATACAATTAAGAAAAATTATCAGTGATTGCGGCTTGCATGAGGGTTGGGAACCATATTTTGAAAAGTGGATTTCCCAAGCTGAAGAAAAAGATAAGCTGACCGCCGAAGTGGAAGAAAAACATCTAGACTGTCAAATCCAAGAATCAGAAGTTAAATTAAATCGACTTCTTGACGGCTATCTCGATCAAGTTATTGAACCGGGAATCTACAAACAAAAGAAGAATGAATTGTTTGACGATAAATTAAAGTTAGAGGAGAAGAAATCGCAGATTTCCAAAAACGGAACTGCTTGGCTCGAACCTATGAGAGAATTCGTAAATTGCGCCTTACAGGCGCAAAAAATCGCGCGCGCAAAAAAATAATTGCCATGATTTATCAATCATGGCAAAAAAAGTCGGCTCGAACTTCTTTTTAAAAGACCGGCGGCTCTCGGCGAATTTGAATTATGCCTTTGCAGCGCTGTCTGCGGAGGGGGGCGCAGCCAGCGCTGCCCCCAATTCCGACTCTATTTCCTTTTTGGTGACCCCGGCGGGAATCGAACCCGCGATTTCCTGGATGAAAGCCAGGCGTCCTAGGCCGCTAGACGACGGGGCCATTTTTTTACCCTGTCGTGTAGCCAGACTAGGAAGCCCTTCTTTAGGCGTCCTTAGCTCCGATATACATCGGAGCGGTCAAGCGTAGCGTCTGCCGCGCTGACGACGGGGCCAATAGGCAAATTTTACCAGCAGGAGTAGGATAAATACAGCCGATGGCCAAAAAAGTTATCAATTACCGGCAAGTTTTAAACCGGATGGGATTTGTTCTCCTGGCTTTTTCCCTGGCTGGAAATATTTTTTTATTAAAACATCAATCGACTGTATCCTCAACTCATCTGGTAACGGAAGTTCTGGACGGCGACACTTTCGTAACTGAGGATAAATCCATCATTAGGTTTGACAGTCTGGATGCACCGGAAATAGGCCGATGTGGAAGCTTGCAGGCAAAGCAGGAGCTGGAAAAACTGATCCTGGGGAAAAGGGTCAAAATAGAAGCTGTCGTAAGGGATCCTACCGGCAGAGTGATAGCCACAGTCCGGCAAGGATCTTCATGGGTGGACGAAAAGCTGATTGCTTCCGGTTGGGTCAAGTACGCATCTACAACCATTGAAGGTCATGGGAAATTGAAATCTATCGATGACCAAAATGAGATATTAAAAATAGGGATTCATAGTAACCTATGTACACAATATGAGAACGCTTACAATCCGAAATGTAATATCAAAGGAAACATTGTTGACGAATGGACAAACAGGGGAGAGAAAATCTATCATTTACCGGGATGCGCGCAATACAAAAGCACTCGGATAGAAAAGTACCGGGGTGAAGAGTGGTTTTGTAGTGAAAAGGAGGCTGTCAAGGCAGGATATACAAAATCACAAGCCTGCCCCTGAGATGGAATATAGGAATAGATACGGTTATAATTTGAAAGGGCGTTTAGGGTGGGGGCGATACGACTGAAGCTGTATCTCCCCGCTCGCATAATTCGCGGGGCGATAGCTCAATCACGAGTTCCGCCCAGCGGAACGAGAGATACCCGGAGATCCTCACGATGAAATCGACGAGGTAGAGGTCGCCGCGTATGGTAGAGCACATTTAATAATGAAAATATTTGAAGCCCTTTGTGATCCTGGGGCGATAGCTCAATGGTAGAGCACCAGCCTTTTAAGCTGTGGGTTCTGGGTTCGAATCCCAGTCGCCTCACTATAAAGTCCCTGAAGTAAACGCTTCTAAAAAAGCTTAAAACCAAGGTTCAAGTTTACAAATACTAATAGCAGGTTTTTCCCCTGGTTTTGTTTTTACCTGCACGTATTTGGGTACTTCCCTACGACGTTCATACGTTACACATTCCGCACACACGCCTAAAACTATTGCTGTGCAAAATCCCCATCCAGGAAAATCCCCATAGTCATTCTGGGCCGTTACTCGACATTCTTGCCGCCTATTCCATGAGGACATTCAGCTTTTATACTTGCCACATAGTAATTATACACTTCTTTTAATTAAATCATTACATGCATAATGTGTTACATTAGACAGATGGAAACAAATTAATGAAAGGAGGTGATAATAAATGAATATTAAGAAAATTTTAGTAGGAGCAGCGTCCGGTGCCATATTGCTCGGTGCCGCTATCGCTCCCGCTTTTGCAGCCGGTGGATTTGACGAATTCGGTTACAATTACAATGCTAGAGTATTTGTAGGTCCAGCTGATGGCGTGGATCGCGTCCTTGATAATGAGGTCTGGGGTGATCCTACATATGCCAATGACCATCTAGTCATGAAATGGAGCAAGGCTTGGAATGATGCCAGATTTAATGGTGCGCCTTGGACACCAGATGCCTGGGAAAATAACGAGTGGAATGGTGCGGTTCCCGGTGGTTCAGGCGAAGTTTGGCACTATAAAATAGTCTGGGTAGGTTCCGACTTAGAAGATAGTCCATACTGGAGACCTGGTGGTTATGCCGTCTGGGGACAATTTGAGGTAATTATGGATCAAGGTATTTCGGGTGGTTTACATACCTGGTTTGCCCACGCCAACCCTACAGGTTACGGAGCATATTAAATCCGTTAAACCTTAACAAACAACCCACCGCCTGAATATCGGTGGGTTGTTTTATTCTCAAAGATAACACCCTGGCGGTTGGGATTTATATTGGGTAATATAAAGAAGTATCTTTAAATTTATGTTAACCAGACTTCTTACCGGCACCGGTCTTTTTCCTCTTTCCGGCAACCTCTACCTCAACGACATTCTCGACATTCTCATCATCAGCCTTTTTCTCTATTCGCTTTTAATACTTTTCAAAAAAACCAGGACCATATCCATTATCCTGGGTCTGGTCATAGTTATCATTCTGTATATTTTTGCCCAGGTCTTCAATTTGTATCTGACTCTGCAGACTCTCCAGTACTTTGTGGGTGTTTCCGCTTTTCTTTTCGTCATCGTCTTTCAGCAGGAGATTCGCAAATATTTTGAACTGCTGGGACTGGCCGGTTCCCGCCAGATCAAAGTCGGTCCTTTACTGCAGAAATCCCCCTCCACAGCCGAAATTATCCAATCCTGTGTCAGGCTGGCCCAATCCCGGATCGGCGCACTGATCGTAGTCGCCGGCAAAGACAATTTGGACTCTTATATTTCCGGCGGAATCCCGCTTGACGGAATTATTTCGGAGGAAACTATCATGAGTATATTCGAGCCGCATTCCTACGGCCATGACGGGGCTTTGATCATTACCAAAAATCGCATCTCCCAATTTGGCGTGCATTTGCCTCTCTCCATCAACTTCAGGGAAATCGGCAAACACGGCACCCGTCACAGTGCGGGCTTAGGTTTATCGGAAAAAATTGATGCCCTCTCCATCATAGTTTCCGAGGAAAAAGGCACGATTTCGATTTGCCGTGACGGCAAAATGAAGACTATTGAAGATTTTTCCCTCTTAGAAAAAGAACTCGACAGATTTATCAAGTCCAAGTTTATGCCGCCTTCTGATGGCTTTTTTATCCGTTTGTTCAAAAAGGATTTATGGCTCAAATTATCCGCGATCCTGGTTACCAGCGTCATTTGGTTTTTCAGCGCTTACCGGGCCGAAATTGTCTACCGGGAGTATCAGGTGCCGGTAACTTTCGACAATTTACCCCGTGACGTTTTTATAGAAACATACAGTCCCAAGGAGATAACAATTTCCGTCAGCGGTCGGGGAGAATCAGCGTTTTTAAATCTTAAAAACTCCGTGTTTTCCATCACAGTGGATGCCTCCCGGCTCAAAAACGGTGTCAACGAAATTGCTCTCACCGAAAAAAATATTCTCCAGCCGGCTAACCTCAAAATAGACTCGGTTAACCCCTCTTCACTTCTTCTTACTGCCCGGAAACGCTTTCCGGTCCTGACTCCCGTAACCGCCAGCACCCGCGGTCAAGTCCCTCCCGGCTTCCAGCTTTTGTCGGTAGATATCAGTCCGCAGTCGCTGGAGCTTTGGTACCCTGAAAACTCATCTCCGTCGGCTCAGATTTCTACCGAAATCATTGACCTGTCCCGGTACCAGGAAACGGTGGTTATTCCGGTCGGAGTGGTCATTCCCGACCAAGCCAGTGTTCTGCTTGACAATCCTACGGTAAATGTTGGCTTGACCATCGAAAAAATATAAAGGTCATCCAGGAGTATAATTAATATTATGTCCAAAGCCCACAAAATCCTCCTCGGGGTTTACCTGGCTTGTGTATTCGTCTCCTTAATTGTTCTGGCCATACTGCTTCTTCCCCTCCCGTTAGGTTGGGTGAAATTATTAGCTAGTCTTCTTATATCACCTGTCGTCCTGGGCATTCTTTTTACTCCTTTTTTTCTGGTTTGGAATGACGAAACCAACCTCTCCGACCGGGCCAAATTGGTTATTTCCTTAGCCTACACCATTCTCTGGATCTCCGCCGCTTCCCTCTTTGTCTATCAGTTCATCAACACCCCCAAGCCTTTGCTCAACCCGGTTTTTACCTCTACTCTCACCCCGGATGAAATTATTATCTCCAATCCTGCATCGCATCCTTTCTACTCCTGTACTTTCTTTATTTCCGCCTCAGGTACCAGGCAGACTTACCAGTCATTCTTTACGCCTTTTATCCTGGAAAATTGTAAACGTCAGGGTACTGCCAAGCCCTTTCTGGAATGCCAAATTGACAATCGCATCAGTCTTTCACAGCTTTTTCCCAAGTCTACCACTCTGGACAAAATAGAGGCTGGTTCTGAAATCACTCTCAATTCTGACATATTTTACGCCGGTCAGACGCTTCCTTCTCTGAAATTTCTTTCTTCACATCAGCCGTCGGATATTTACTCCCTGTCCATTGTTTGCCAGCAGCCGAACGGGACAAAAATCTCCCAGACCTTAGTCTATTAGTACACGCACAAAAAATTACCCACAGTCGAAAACTCCTCCAGCCTCATTTTTGGCGAATAAAATGCCGACGCCGTCCCTCCGTCCAGGTTAATTGCGTTTTCCAGTTCCCATCCGAACATTTCTGCCGCTTCCCAGATTATGCTTGGCAACTCCTCCAGTCGCGGCCCGTCATAAACGGATTTACTGTCAAATATCGTCATTATTACCAGCTGACCTCCTCGTTCAATTCCTGCCGCCATCCTTCTGGCCGGCTTATCTCTGGCCATATTCAGTTCCAAGACTCTGGCTTCTTCTATCAGCAGCGGTCCCGCCTGGACAGCCCAGGTGATATCTTCTTGCGGCTCATTTCTGCCAATTCCGTAACCACCTCCGGCCGTTTTCCACACAAAACCGTTCAGCAAAGAGCTGGTTTTGCTCACAGACATTATAGCTCCGTCAATTACCAGTAGTCCCAATGCGTTTCCTGCTTCGTCGTAAAATCCTCCGTTTATTCCTGCTGTACATCCTTTGTCTTTTACCAGTTGAGTGGTTTCCGCTTTTTCAATCAGGTTATTTACCAGCTTTACCTGCTGCTGATTTGATATTTTATATTCCTCTACTCCGTACTCTATGCCGTTTCTGGTCAATATTTTATCCTTCCTGTCGGTTTTTGGAGTTGCCGACGCCGTTTCCACCGGCATCTCAGATACTTTTTTATTTATAGACTTCCAGCCATAAACTCCCGCAATTGCTCCGCTTAATATTACTAAAATAATTACCAGTTTGGCCATACTTGCCAAATAATAATAAAACATATACCATAATTCCGCCTATGAAAATTTTAGGAATAGACCCCGGGACGGCTACTACGGGCTTCGGGGTAATCGAAGTCAACGGCAGTCAGGATTATTGGCTGGTCGATTTCGGATTGGTGAGCACCAACAAAGATTTGCCTCATGGTCACCGCCTCAATCTTATTTATCAGGGTATCAGCGATATCATAGTCAAACACTCTCCGGATGTTATTTCTATCGAGCGGCTTTTTTTTGCCACCAATGCTCTCACCGCCATCAGTGTCGGCCAGGCGATAGGCGTGATCAAGCTGGCAATCGAGCACCACCATCTTCCGGTTTTTGACTACACTCCCATGCAGGTAAAACTCTACGTTGGAGGCTCCGGCAAAGCCGATAAGACAGTTATGAAACGGGCTGTCAAAAAGCTTCTCCGTTTCCGGGAGAAAAAGGGCACCAAATCCCACTTCGACGACATGGCCGACGCTCTAGCGTTAGCTATCTGCCACGCCCGTAAAACCTTTAACCCGGTTTTGTCATCGCGCTCGCGAAGCGCAAGGACATAGTCCTTGGCGAACTTGAGGGATCCCTTTTTTGTAAAATAGATTTGATGTTTAGGCAATTTATTTATTCTTTTATTCGGATATTATTAGTTTTATGGGTTTTAGGATTCACGGTTTCAGTGGTCAATGCCATAGTTGACCCTCTTTCCGTTCCCAACAATCGCATCGGGGTTCATATTCTCGAACCTTCGGAAATCGCTTCCGCCGCCAGCCTGGTCAACAGTTCCGGCGGTGACTGGGGTTACGTCACCATTCCCTTAAGGGCTGACGACCGGGACTTTGATAAATGGTCAGAATTTTTTACCTCTGCCACCCGTCTCCATCTCATCCCCATTATCAGATTAGCCACCTTTGCCGCAGGTCCTACCTGGGTGGCTCCCACGGTTCTGGACTTAGTCGATTTTGCCAACTTCCTGGCTGGGATGCCCTGGCCGGTCAAAAATCGCTATGTCATCCTATTCAATGAGCCCAATCACGCCGCCGAATGGGGTGGCACAGTATCCCCGCTGCAATATGTCAATCTTCTCATCGATGCCCACTTGATATTCAAAAGCCGGTCTCAGGATTTTTTTCTTTTGACCTCCGGGTTGGATATGTCCGCGCCCACCAATCATACATCTCTGGACGCTTTGCAGTTTTACCGTGCTCTCACCCTGCTTCAGCCCCGTTGGTACAGCTTCATTGATGGCCTGTCTGTTCACGCTTATCCCAATCCCGGTTTCGCTTCTTCAGTCAATTCCACTTCCCGCTACGGTATTACCAGCTTCCGATACGAAACTCAGCTGTTGCGTCGACTGGGATTTCCCCCCAAACCCGTTTTTATCACCGAAACCGGCCGACCGGGTTCAGCAGATTTTTTCCTACCTGCCTTGACTCAAATCTGGACTGACCCGGATGTTGTCGCCGTCACTCCCTTCCTGCTTTTTGCCGGTGCCGGTGAGTTTACCCGTTTTTCCTTGTTGGACACTTCCAAAAATCCTACCGCCGCCTACAATTCCCTATTAAATATCCCCAAAATTTCCGGTAGTCCTTTGTTGTCAGCTGTTTCTGCCCTCCGTCGCCTCTCCCTTTCCGGTGTCGAAATCAACGTTGAGATTGCCGATACACAGCCGCTGCGCACTGCCGGTTTGTCCGGCAGGTCGAAGCTGGACCCGGCAACCGGGATGCTGTTTATTTTTCCCGATTCTTCCCGGCATTCTTTCTGGATGCAGGGTATGAATTTTGCTCTCGACTTTATCTGGATTAAAGGGGGTAAAATTGTCCAGATTACTCCGGATGTTCCCCCTCCTTCCCAAACCGGCAATGTTCCCCGCCAGCTTACTCCCGATCAACCTGTAGACCAAGTTCTGGAAGTTCCCGCGGGTTTCACCTCCCTTTATGAAACCAAAGTCGGAGACGTTGTCAAAATAATTTCGCCGTAAAAAAATTATGCTATACTTTAATCCAGAATGGAGGTGAGTACGTACGTCTAACCTCAAGGTAGGTTCTGTATCTCATTACTATGACCGCATCGGGGTAGCTGTAGTCGATTTAACCGGTGCACTGCATCACGGGGACCAAATATCCGTCACCGGACCCAATTCCTTCACTCAAACTGTCAGCTCTATGCAGGTTGAACATAATCAGGTTACTTCGGCAAAAAAAGGCGACACTATCGGTCTCAAAGTCGACCAGCCGGTCAAACCCGGTGACGAAATCATCAAAGTCTCCTGACTTTGATTAACCACTCTCATATGCGCTGGATTTCTGCTCCGGATATATCACGTCGGGTCAAACACTTGGCATTTCACTTGCCTTTTCCCCATCTTCACCCGGAACAAATATTTTGTTTCAGAAGCCAGGGTTCCAAAGGCCGGGCTACCGCCAGAATTTGGAGTTTGCCTGCCGTCTGGCAGCAGGCGTTAAATGTTTCAGCGGGTTATTGCTTGGAAGTCATTACCGAAAAATTTGACCGGCTCTCCCTTTCGGATCAGGAAAAAGTCCTCATTCACGAACTTCTTCACATCCCGAAAACTTTTTCCGGCGCCCTCGTTCCCCACCGTTCCCGCTTTGCCGGCCGCCGTACTTTCCGCCATTACCACGATGTTGTCGAATCTCTTTATCAAAAGCTTGTAGTCAAATCATTTACATGATCCCAAAAATTCAAGATTTTCTTAAAAATAGGGACCCCCAGCTTTGCGTCCTGGCCACCTCTTCTCTTACTGGAATCCCCCAATGCGCTGTTATGGGATACGCCGTCACCGACGACTTAAACTTAATTCTCTCTACTGACAAAACTTCACGAAAGGTTGTCAATATCAAAACCAATCCCCAAGTGGCATTAGTGTTTGGTTGGTTGTTTACGGAGCTAAACGTTCAGATACAAGGCGAAGCTCGGCTGATCGAAAGTGGACAGGAACTCAAAACGTGTGAAGAAATTTACTTTGCTTCTCATCCCGAATCTGTTGAGTTCAAAGGTTTGCCCGAAACTATTTTTATTAAAATTAAACCGCTTTGGCTCAGGCTCTCGGATTACTCTGTCGATCCGCCTTGGATCCAAGAGATGTCAATTTGATCTATGCTTATACTTCATGGTGAGGATCAGGTGGCTTCCCGGGAATTTTTTAATTCCCTCAAAACTCAAGCCGGGCAATCCGGCAAAAATATCCTGGAATATTCCGGGTTGGGTTTGAAAGTTACCGATTTGGTCACCGCTCTCAATACCTCTTCATTAACCGGAGCCGCAACCAGCATTTATATTACTGAACTTTTCACTCGCCGTACCGGGGCTGACCAACAGTCAATTATTCGGTATTTGCGTGACCATCCCGGCTGTGACGTTACTGTTTGGGAACCGAAAAATATATCAAACCAATTCAAAGAATTCCCCGCTTCTATCGTCCGTAAGTTTGATTTACCGAAATTTATTTTCAAATTTTTGGAAAATTTATCTT
>Ga0155263_137_pt1 | contig 20761 bp, 26 predicted proteins | sample RifCSPhighO2_02_FD_106231 | JGI IMG/M metagenome (GOLD analysis project Ga0155263, IMG submission 106231) | Candidatus Amesbacteria bacterium RIFCSPHIGHO2_02_FULL_48_21 | reverse complement strand
ATTTTTGAAAGAGATAATGTCACCCACGTCGTATGTCAGGCCGGGGCGGATGAAAACTATGCCGCCGGTCGGCAGGGCGGGAGCCATACTGCCTGAGGCGACGACAAAAGAACTCAGGCCAAAAACCGGTATTTTTGAAGTAATGGCAATAAAGATAGAGACGATGAGAAAGAGATAGAGAAGAGATCGGAGAAAGTAGGCAGTGGCCTTTTTGATTTTTATCATTGAGTCATTAGGTTGTTGAATTGATTAGTAAGAATGTACATTTACCTTAGTTGGCTAGGGCAGATGCCAACTAAGGTTTATGAGCCCTATTGGCTAGAGTCTTGATGAGCAGTGAAAACGAATGAGGCGTTTGCTGAGTCGCCTTGGTACACATCAGAAGCTGTGGGGTCCATTGTGACCCTGATACATACTTTGTCGTCAAAACCCCCAGCAGGAAGAGGAGTGGGCAGTGAATCGTAGGTGTCCCCGGTGAATTCCATCATGGTTAGAGTGCTATCACCGTTGCCTACAGCAGTGTCGATAGCTGTTGTGATGTTAGATCCACCAGTACAATCTCCTGCTGACGCGGTTCCACCAGGAACGATAGTTAGAAGTAAGACGTTTCTGAGGTCGCTGTCGTCAGGATCTGCTGGGTCGAAGTTGGTGCTGGTCAACCCGAGTGCGATTTCAGCAATATCAACCGTAGCGGCATTGTGTAGGGATATTTCTTGAGCTGCTGACTCGTTTGGGGCAAAATCCGTGACGTTGAAGGTCGCGCTAACGTCGTCAAAGAAATTTTGACCGTCATTGTCAAGCTGAAGCTTCATTGTTCCGGCGCCGAAAGAGTTGTTGCTGCTTGTAGCTGTGTCGGTGAAGTACGCGTAGGTGGCGGAGCCGACCAGGACTAAGGCCGCCACGATAGACAAAGCGTTTAAAGCAATTTTAGTATTTATATTTGTTCACCTCCTTTCTACATTTAAAGCGGGAGTTAACAAAGAAAAAACACCCCTTCCGGAAGCGGTCAGGGGTGACTTAGGTGATGATGAAACGGGCAGAAAATTTCATCGGTTTTCTGCCCTTACTATAACGGCTGGCGGGAGTTGTTCAAGACGGACAATCGCTATCAATTTGGGACAAAAATAGTCAAAAAGTTTAATTGATTGAAGTTTTATGTTTCAAATTACTGCTTTACTCACGTTTTGTTGGACCGATCCAGGTTTTTGCTGGGGCCGTTTGCGTAAGTTCCACAAAACGTAAGCGAAAGCAGCAAGCCGAGTAATTGATACTCGCACTTACGGATTAGCGCTTCCCGGTATACTGGGGAGTTTGGGATTATCCTAAACTATTTTTGATCGAGGCGGGGAGAGATAAAGAAGGTGAAGGCGATTTGCGCTTCTGTAGATGACGTTAAGTCTTTCTGTATCTTTTAAGATATTCGTCGTGATAGCTCCAACAATAATACCCAGACCTGGTTCCCATTTGAAAATAGTCGTCTCGCTTGCCCTATAGCCTGTTCTGGTGATTACTGCGTCTGGCGTGGTTTCCAAAACCCAGGTTTGAGCGACAGTTTCTGGGAGGAGACTGACCAGGTTGTATGTTGGGGGGAGCGGCCCTTCTATAGTATCTCCGATTTTAAGCTCCGCTAAGGTTTTCTCTCTTTTCTTTTCTGTCACTGCCAGGGATTATACAGGAGGTCAGTTATTTTTGGGAATGTGGTTTGATATGCTGGGTGGGTGAAGAAATATTTGGTGTGGTGGCTGGTGACACCGGTGTTTTGGTGGATGGTAACCCGGCCGGTGGCGGTGATTTCCGAGTGGCGGCAGGCGCCGGAGTATGCCAGAACCCACCTGCAGGAATTGACCGGGCCGGAAAGACTGGGGCGGATAAATGAAATGCGGGGTGCGGGAGGGAAGTGGGGGAGAGTGTGGTTTAACAAAGGGTATGTGGTGGTGGATGAGATATTTTCCGTTTTGTCACTGCTGTCACCCAGAATTTATTTCCAGGCGGGGGACGGGGGACCGCTGTCGCCGCCGGGAGTGGAACCAATACCGGGATTACTGGTGATATTCTGGGCGGGAGGGATGGTGGCGAGTTTGAAAAAATATAATCCGAGACCGTTTGTGATTGCCGGGCTGGGAGCTGTCGGGGCTTATGCAGTCGGAGGAATAAGACTGGCCTTTTTGCTGCCGGTTTTGGGAGTCTATTTATATTGGGTGGAAGAAGGGGCAACAATGATGTTGGGGAGGAAGAGAAAATGGCTGGTGGCGGGGACGGGAATTATTTGCGCGTATTTGGCGGGAAGAGCGTATTTCCTGGATTAAATTCAAATGACAAATTCACAAATCAAAGTCGAAATTCAAAAATCAAAAACTGGATTTATTGGTGGGGTGACAGTAGTGCTGGTGGTGGCACTGGCGGTGCGTGTAATCGGACTGGGGAAATACCCGGTGTCTATGGGGATTGACGAGATAGCTAACGCATACAATGCTTATTCACTATTGACTACGGGCCACGATGAATGGGGTAAAGTATTGCCGGTAACTTTGCGGTCGTTTAATGATTACAAGCCGCCGGTGAATATTTATCTGATTGTACCGTCTATAGCTTTTTTTGGGAAAACGGAGGCGGCTGTCCGGCTGCCGACGGCGGTGTTGGGAGCTCTGACGGCGGTAGTGTGGGCGGTGTGGGTAAGAAGATGGGGAATGGGACGGGGAGTGGCGATTGCGGCGGGACTGGGGTTGGCGCTGTCGCCTTGGCATATCAATTACAGCCGGGCGACATTTGAAGCGGTGACGGCGTTGTTTCTGGTGGTGATCGGGGCGGCGTTGTTTCAACGGTGGGAAAAGGGAGGCGGGAAGGCGTGGGCAGCGGGGGCGGCGGCAATGCTGGGACTTTCCATGTGGACGTATCACGCTGAGAGATTGTTTGTGCCGGTGTTGGTTATTTATTTAGTGCTCAGTACTCAGTGCTCGGTGCTCAAAAAAGCCCGGATATTTGTAGCGGTACTGGGAGTGATGGTGATACCGCTTATGTATCTGGCGATGTTTACACCGGCGGTGGGGACGCGGGCGGCGGCCACTTCCTGGCTGAGGGAAAAGTCATTGGAGAGGATATTGCATCGGGGAAATTACGGAAATATTTGGGAACGAGTGTGGGACAATGACAGCTATTTGATTTATCGACACGGCTTAGGGAAATACCTGAATTATTTTGATGTGCGGTATTGGTTTTGGGACGGGTTACAGTTGACGCCGGCGGGGTATCCGGATATGGGACTGTTGTATCTAGTAGAACTGCCGGTATTGGCCCTGGGAGTAGTGGCGTTGGCGCAGGGCAAAAAACGACAACTGGTGCCGTGGATTATTTTGTGGGGACTTTTCGGAGTGCTGCCGGCGTCACTGACTATGAACGAACAGCATGGCCTGAGGGCGCTTTTATGGTGGCCGGCTTTTGGGTTGATACTGGCGGCGGGGTACGAATACGGGTGGGAGAAAATTAAGAATAGGAGATGGATAGCGGGGATTTGGGCGGCGGGGCTGGTGGTAAATTTGGGATTTGGTTATCACATGTATGTAAACCAATCCTTCAGATGGCTGTCTGAATATTGGCATTACCCGTATAAAGACATAGCCACTTTTGCCTGCCGGATGAAAGACAAGTATGAGAACGTATTTGTGTCCGAGGCGTTCGGGGAGAGGGAACAGCTGACGGGGGCGCCGCAACTGTATCTGGCGTGGTATTGCGGGGGGAGAACGGATGATTATGTGGGGGCAATAGACAGACCGGGGATACTGGTGAAGCGGCCGTATTGGCCGGCGGATAAAACCGGGCACAAAAATTCGCTGTTTATCGCGGCGCCGTGGGATTTTGGGGTGGATAAACTTTCGGAAAAGGAGATGGTTAAGAAGTGGTATTTTTTGGACGGTAAGTTAGCGTTTGTGGCAGTGGAAACCAAGTGAATCAGCTGTGCGGATTGGACATACACCTACTGTGTAGTATTGCTGAAGATGCAAATTCGGGTGACATTAGTTATGATGGATTTTGTGATAAATATAAGGTTTTTTACGGAAGGGGGTGAGAGAGATGTTGGCACAGATAATTGATGAGGCGAAAAATGCGGTGGTGGCGGTAATCAAAGGGGCGGATGATGTCATGTCAGCACTGAGAAGTGCGGTCAGAAATCAAGTGGGGGGAGCGGTGAAAGACGCCGAGACTCTGGCAGTAACAGCCGTGGATGCGGTGTCCGGTGTAGTGACCGGGGCGGTGGAAGCGGCGGCAGAAACGGGAACGGATTTGGGGAAAGCGGCAGTCTGGGTGGTAGAAGAGGCAATCGAGTCTGCCCAGACGGTGGGAGTGGATGCGACGGACGCGGCAACTGCCGCAGTGTCCGGAGCGATAAGAGCGGCGGAAAAGATCGGTGGCCAGACGGCCTCCATAGTGCGGGAAGCTCTGCTGGGTGCGGCGACACTGCCGCGGGATGTAGTGGAAAGGGTACTTAAAGGAAGTGAGGAATAGATGAAGTTTATGGGTCGCTCGGCATAGCAGTCGGGCGACCTAGCTGGGAATGCTGGTGAGAAGATCTTTGGTATGAGGGGAAAGCTGGGTGGGATAGAGAGTGCAAAGCTCGGTGAGTGATGCACGAACGGCTTGATCCAGAAGTTGAGCAGTGTTGGCGGCCCGGGTGGTTTCTGCAAGGCGGGAAATGAGGTCTGGGTCGAAGGGAGGTTCTTGGGTAAACAGTTGGCGGATGTGATCTTGTTGGGCGGCGGTTAGGTGGCCATGAAGATGAGTAAGAAGGCGATAGGAAACCAGTTCGGAAAAGTAATGCTTGAGTTGGGAGGATTCATCTGGGGATAACTGCAATTCATGAGTGACAAGGTTGAGGATTTCTTCTAGGGTCATGTTAGGGGGGTCCTACTCGCGCGGGATTTGGTTTCAATAGCGTAGAGTTTCAGCATAGGCCAGGTGAGTGCACCGATGCTGGCGACTCCGACTGAGGTGGCAATGGCTTTGAGAGGAAGGGAGAAAAAAGGATCGTTGACTAGCTCAGGCAGATTGGAGAGGATGCCGAAAAGTATGGCAATGGGGAAGCCGATGACTCCGTATCTGAGCGAGGTCTTTAGTTCTCCGGCGGTTTTCCAGTCGCTGGTGCCCCAAGTGTTGACAAACTGTTCATGAGCGGCTTGGACGCGGTTAGCGAGCAGAACTAATGGGCTCCTTTTACTTTCGGGGGTGTTTTCTGCTTCCGGCATGTAGTAATTATACTTCAGGTTAAGAATTGAGAAGAGTGAGGAAGCACAATGCTCCGAGGAAGAGGAAAGTGGCGGCAAGGATGACGTTTCTGGTTGTGGAGGGGCGCAAGGGAGACGGAAGGCGGCGGTTGTTGAGATACAAAATCAGGGCGGTGTAGACAAACATGGAGAAGGCGTTGATGACGGCGCTTAAAGTAATTAATTGCCGGGGCTGGGTGAAGCCGGCAAGAATGACGGCCAGGCCGAAAGCGATCTGGATCCAGAGGACCAGGTAATAGATGCGGGAGACGGGAGCAATGTCGGTGCCGCGGGCGAGGAGAAAATTTTCGGTGATGATTCTGCTGGTCGAGTCCAGAACAGTCAGCTGGGTGGCGGCCAGCATCAGGCCGGTGACAACCAGAAAGAGGGGGGTAATGAAAGTAAATGTTTTTTGGCCGATGACTGCGGATTCGGTAAGAACAAAATTAATACCCGAGGGGTTGCCGGGGTGGCCGAAAGTGGTGGTATAAGCCAAAAGGGCGAGCATGAGCATGGTAAGAAGTCCGAGGACCCAGAAAACCAGAAAATGCTCGAGGTTAGTGAGGCGCCACCAGCGGCGGAAACGGGAGAGGTTGGCGGAAGTGGGGGAAAAGGTAACACCTGAAAGTCGAATGGGGACGGAGGCTGTTTGGGGGGAGCGGAAAATACTGGTGATTTTGGCGGCGAAGCGACCCATGCCGTAGCCTTTGTCGCGGATGTAAAAAGACTGGGCGAGGTTAAGGTTGCCGCCGGCGCCGGAGAAAGCCAGAGCTCCCAGAAAGATGGAGATGGAGATTTGAGACGGAAGGAGAAAAAAACCATGGCCTTGGCCGAGGAGACCGGCGCCTAAAGCGGCCCAGTCGGCACCGCGAGAAAGGTAGAGAGTGAGGAGGAAAATAAGCGGCGTACCCAGAAGAATTAAGTATTTTTGCAGAGTTTCCACCGTGGTGTACAATTGGCGGCCCAGGGAGAGAATGAGACCGATGGCCAGAAAGAGAACCACACTGGTGAGTTTGACGGACGGGACAGAGGCGGCGTGGCCTAAAAGAGTGGCTCCGGCCAGGCCGATGCCGGGCCAGCCGAAGCCTAAAAAAGTGGAGAGAATGAACCAAAAAGGTAAGAGACGTAACCAGCGGGCGAAGCCGACGAAGATGCTCTCGCCATAAATTAGGGCATAACGCTCCACTTCCATATTAATGAAAAACTGCATGGTGATACCGATGACGATGGCCCAAACCAGCCCCAGTCCAAAGTTGCTGGTAAGGTACGGCCAGAGGATGATTTCCCCGCTTCCCAGTCCCAGGCCTAAAATAATGAAACTGGGGCCGATGAGTTTTTTAAACGGGGGAGGGGGAGGGAGGTCACGGGTGTCCATATGCTTATCTTAATTCCTAATTGACCTAATTTCTAATTGTTGTAGGATAGGGGTGATGAGTCTGAGGGGAATGACGGTGTTGGCGGCGGCGGCAGTGGTGATGGCGATAGGGGCAGGGAGGGCGGCGGCAGACGGAATGGTGATTCCCATGCCGCAGTACTGGGTAGAGGAGACGGGACAGAAAGCGGTCATCTGGCATGAAGCGGGCAAGGAAACATTGATAATTTCGCCGGTATTTCGGGGGAATACCCGGGAATTCGCCTGGGTGATCCCGGTACCTGCCTGGCCGGAGGTGGAAGCTTCCAGGGATGAAGTATTTACCGCTCTGGATGATTTTACCCGGCCAAAATACCCGGACAGGTATCCGATTCCTCTGGGGATAGGCAAGGGGATGATTAGTGAGGATTATGAGGCGCAGGTAACGGTAGTGGAGACGAAAAGAGTGGATATTTATGACATCGCAGTTTTGGAAGCGCAGGAGGGCAGGGCTTTGCGGGAATGGCTGAGGGAAAACGGGTATGAATATCCGACCAATAAAGACTATCTGCTGCAGTATTACGTGAATAAGGATTGGTTTTTTGTGGCGGCGAAAGTAAATACCGAAGCGCTGGGGTATGCGGGCAGCGGACTGCGGGAGGGGCACGCGACGCCTTTGGAAATTAGTTTTTCTTCCAACCAAATTATTTACCCTCTAAGAATTTCCGGACCCGGGGCGACACAGGTGACACCGGCGGTCAGGATGGCGCCGACCGTGGCGGTAGATACTGAAGAACTAATTGTGGAGCCAAAAACGATGCCTGGGTATCCGAGGGGATGGGGGACGGACGGGTGGGTAAACCTGGTGTTGTATGTCTTTTCCGACCATAAAAAATATGTACCGGGATTTAATACGGAATACGCGGGGAGCGTGCAGGCGAAAACTATCGAGAGGATGTCCGTGGATGAGGAGGGCAAGCCGTGGATGACAGCTTCTAAAAAAATGTATCTGACCAAACTGACCCGGCAAATGTCAGCGGCGCAAATGAATGAAGACCTGGTGTTACGGGATGCAGCGGATAACCGGGCGGTGGGGGGGGTAAGCCCGTGGCTGGATAGTCCGGTAAGAGTGGCTCTGATCCTGGGAGGGCCGATTGCCCTGGAACTAGTCGTGGTGGGGTATATTTGGTACAGTTACAGTAAGAGAAGGAGGGGATGAGATGGAAGCGGCAATTTCATTGGTAATAGGATTGGCCATAATAGGGGGAATAGTTTACTTAGTGTTTCGGCCGAAAGGTCAGGCAGGGGACGAAGGCCGGGATGCATATTTTTATATCGTGGCGTTTTTGGGGTTGGTAATCCTGTTTTGGGCGGCGGCTGATTTGGGGCGGGTGATACTGGAGCAGCAGTGGGTAACCGATATATATTGGCGGGGCCGTCAGGATGAGACTTTGCGGAAAGTGTCACTCCGGCTGGCGACGATATTGGTAACCCTGCCGGTATTTGCTTTCCATTGGTTTAAGGCCAGTATGAAATCCGGGGAAGAAATGGATCAGTCCAGCCGGAAAAATTATGCGGTGACGGTGCTGGTGCTTTCGAGTCTGGTGGTATTGGGGGCGGGCACGGGTTTGGTTTACCAAGGGCTGAACAGTTTGTTGGGGGTGGGGGAAGGAGATTACAGAATTTGGGCATATCTGGTGCCGTATGCAACTACCGGTGTTTTGGTGTGGCTGACTCATTTTCGGGTGTGGCAGGGAGTTAAGGGATGAATTGGGGACAAGGAGTTATATTGGCAGTGGTGGAGGGGGTGACAGAGTTTTTGCCGGTGTCGTCGACCGGGCATATGATTCTGGTTGGCCAGCTTTTGGGGGTGGCACAGACGGGGTTTGTAAAGAGCTTTGAGATTGCAATACAGCTGGGGGCGATTGGGGCAATTGTAGCCCTGTACTGGCGTAAATTATTACAACAGAGCCGGGTGGCGACAAGAGTGGCGATGGCTTTTTTGCCGACGGGAATAATCGGGGTGCTGGCGTATAAACTGGTGAAGCAATATCTTTTGGGAAATGCGTGGGTAACGGTGGGAGCGCTTTTTTTGGGAGGAGTGGTGTTGTTGATATGGGAAGGAGACAGGCTCAAAAAACAAAAATCAAATTCCAAATTCGAAATTCAAAACTTAAGTTACGGGAGGTGCGTTTTGATCGGGTTGGGACAGGCAGTGGCGATGATACCGGGGGTGAGCCGGGCTTTGGCTACAATCCTTTCGGGAGAGATAGCAGGATTGGGCCGGAAGGAGGCGGTAGAGTTTTCGTTTTTGCTGGCCGTGCCGACGATGATGGCGGCGACGGGGTGGGATTTGGTCAAGAGCGGGGGAAGTTTCGGCCGGGGCGAATGGGAGATGCTGGGACTGGGATTCGGCGCGGCATTTGCGGCGGCAAGGGTGGCCGTAAAATGGCTGGTTTCGTATGTGAAGAACAATAATCTGGCGGGATTCGGATGGTACCGGATTGGGCTGGCTGTGGGGTGGTGGCTACTCTTTGCCTAGAGCCTGCCGGAAGAGGGAGCCGATGAAGCGGGCGGCGGCAAAGACAGAGAAGAGGAGAAATTGGACGACTTTACCTGTGATACGGGGGAGATGAGTGGCGATTGCGGCCCTGATTTTTTGGGAAGTTGAGATCTGATTGTCCGGGATGATCATTTAAGGCAGAGTGCGGGTGAGAGTGGTGGTGGCACCGGAGCGGAGAGTGAAGGTAACAGTAAGACTGAAATTTTTGGGGTTGGGCTGGAAAACGCATTTACCGGAGGAGCAAGTACCCAAGATTTGGCGGCGGGTGGAGCGGGTGGTGCTTTTTTTGGTAGAAAATCCTCCCTCGAAGCCTTTTTGGGTATTATTGGAGTCGTAAGTGAGAATATAGTTGACTTTGGCGACGGATTTGAGGCCGGAGAAAGACAGGTAAACATAATGACGATCTTTAGAGACGGAGAGGGAAGCATTGGGGGAAGCGGTTGCCGCGGAGGCGGGAGTAGTAATAGTAAATAGTAATAGTAACAGGGAGAGGCCGGCCGAGAAGAGTTTCATAAGTTTTAGTTTACCATATCAGTTTATAATTGAATAAATGAAGCGGTGGCAAGTGGGACTGGGGATATTGATAGTAGTGGGGGTGGGGGTGACGCTCGTGGATTACAAGAAATGGCGGTGGGAGGAGACGCGGAGATTCGGGCACGGGTATGAGGAACAGCTGGAGCCGGCTGTGCCTTTGACTAAAGTCTACCAGAATGATATAGCAGGGGTGAGAGTGAAGTATCCGGGAGAGTGGGGGGCTGAAGAAAATTCAAAATTTAACCTTCAAAATTCAAACGTAATAGTGCGGTGGGAGGAGGTGCTGGAAGAGGAAAAGCGGGAGCTGGTGGTACAGTGGCCGGGAGGGGTGCGATTGTATATAGAAAACACGGACAAGAATCTGGCGGACATTGCAGATACGGAAGTGAAGGAGCTGGAAAGTGAGGGCGCGAGTTTAGCGGGGGACAGGGAATATATTAATACAGATGAGGCGAGTCTGGTAATTTTGACATGGGAGGAAGTGCCGGAGACGGGAAATTTGGTGGTGTGGCAGAGGGCAATGGCGCAGAAGAAAGGGCGATTGGTGGTATTGGAAGCGGAGATGGCGAAAACAGAATGGTTGAAGTGGAAAAAAACATTAGAAGAAATTTACCGGAGCTTGGTGATTATTTAAGGGTTGTCAGGATATTGGCGGATTTGTTAATATAACTGTCGGATGAACAAAAGCTGGCTGGTAATCGGGGGAGTGCTGGTGTTGGGGGTGTTGTTGGTCGGCGGGGGGGTGTGGTGGCTGCAGCGGAGGGAGTCCGGCCAGCCGGGAACGGGAGGGATATTTGAAGGGCCGAGTGTGGTAACTCCGAGTCCGTTGGAGGAGGAAGGGCTGATGGTGACCCCGGGACCTACAACGGCTGTACTGCCGGAGGAAGAAAGTGAAGTAACCGGTAATGTCAAAAAAATCGTGGTAGAAGGGAGCAGTTTCAAATTTTCGCCTAACACGATCAAAGTGAAGAAAGGGGAGACGGTGGAGCTGGCTTTCAGGAGTCTGGATGCGATCCATGATTTTAACCTGGACGAGTTTGAGGCGCAAACTAACCAGATAGGGGAGGGGGAGGAAGAGGTGATAGAGTTTACTGTTAATAAAGTCGGGACGTTTGAGTTTTACTGCTCTGTGGCTAACCACAGGCAGATGGGGATGAAGGGGAAGTTTGTGGTGGAACCATAGTTAGCGAGAAGGATTGAGTAACACCACTTGATTTGCATTTTGTCGGATCGATAATCGCGCTTAATTATAATTAGAAATTAAACCCGCGCGTTATCTACATACTCGACGACCACCGATACTGTATCTATGAGTCAGGTCAGGGGACGGTCGTCTGCGTAAGTTCCTTAAAATGCAAATGCAAGTTGCGTTCTGCTCGCTGGTGACACTACTGATCTGGTACACTAGGTAAGTGATTGTAGTTAATTTCAAGACTTATAAAGAGGCGACGGGGTATCGGGCGGTGAGGCTGGCGCAGATTTGCCGCAGGGTGATGGCTGAAACAAAAGTGAGAATAGTGGCGGTACCGCAGGTGGCGGATTTGCGAAATTGCGTGGAGACGGGGGCGGAGTGCTGGGTGCAGCATGTGGATCCGGTGGAACAGGGGAAAAACACGGGGTGGATAACCGTGGAGGAGGTGGAAGAGGCGGGGGCCGCAGGGACGCTTCTTAATCACTCGGAGCATAAATTGGCTAAAGACCAATTGGAAAAAACCATGAAATTGATTGCAGGGATGGCGTTTCAAGCCTGCATTTGCGTGGCAGACTTGGAGGAGGCGAAATGGGCGGCGGGCCTGGAGCCGGATTATATAGCTTATGAACCGCCGGAGCTGGTGGGGAGTATAGAAAAATCAGTGAGCGGTGAGAAGCCGGAGGTGATCAAGCAGATAGTATTAAGCACTAAGTGCTCAGTGCTCATCGGGGCGGGGGTGCACACACCTGAGGATGTGAAAGTCGGAATAGAATTGGGAGTAACGGGAATATTGGTGGCAACAGATATTGTGTTGGCCGAAGATCCGGAGTATCAGCTGAGGGAATTAGCTAGGGTGTTTAGTAAATAGTAAACAGTAATAGTAAACAGGATGTTTAAGTTTCAAACCCTGACAGTTTGGCAGAAAGCGATGGAGTTGGCAGATTTACTTTGTGAAATTGCGGATGGGTTACCGCAGAAATATCAATTCTCGTTTGCTGATCAATTGAGAAGGGCGGCCCTTTCTATCCCGAGCAACATCGCTGAAGGGAATGGCAGAAAAACTAAGAAGGACAGCAATCATTTTTATGTTGTTTTTTATGGCTCGGTTATGGAGTCGATGAACATTTTGATATTGCTTTCTAAGAGAGGGATTTGGGTTGCAGATGAAGGATTTAAGAGGAAGATTTATGATTTGTCGACAGAAGTGTGTAAAATGTTGACGGGAATCTCTAAATGAACTGCCTACTATTCACTATTACTATTTACTATTACTAGGATGGATAAGAAAGTAGTGTTTATTACCGGGGCCTCAAGGGGAATCGGGCGGGCAACGGCGGAAAAGTTTGTGAAAGAGGGATGGCAAGTGGCGGGGTTTTATACCGAGAAAGCGGTAGCTGAAAGTGAGGGTATTAAATATTACCAGGTGGACGTGGCGGACTGGGACAGTATCAAGAGGGGATTTGGCCAAGCTTATGAACATTTCCGGAGGATCGATTGCCTGGTGAACTGCGCCGGGATTTATGGCTACAAAACGCTAGCCCAGTATGATATTGAGACGATGGAGAAAGTAATCGGGGTAAATGAAATGGGGACTTATTTGACGGGTAAATGGGCGGCGGAAAAAATGGTCAAGGGGTCAATGGTATTTATTACTTCGACGGCGGCTCAAGCGGGCAGTTCCGATCCGGTGTATGCGGGGACAAAGGCGGCGGTGCAGGGATTTGTAAAAAGCATGGCCAAGGAACTGGCGCCAAATATCCGGGTCAACTCAGTGGCGCCGGGGGTAACTAATTCGGGGATGACAAAGCAAATGAATCAGGAAAGGCTGGCGCAGTTGATTGAGATGTCTTTGCTGAAAAAAATTGCGCGGCCGGAGGATATTGCCAACGGGATTTATTTTTTGGCATCCGATGAGGCCTCGCATATTACCGGGGCGTGTCTGGATATTAACGGAGGTTACGTGTTGAGATGATTTACATAGGGGCTGATCACAGGGGGTGGGAGTTGAAGGCCAAAATTAACGATTGGCTGAAAGGCCGGGGATACGAGTTTGAGGATTTGGGGGCGTATGAGTATAACGCTTGGGATGATTATACAGATTATGCGATTGATTTGGCCCAGCGAGTGGCGGCGGATGCAGACCGTCACCGGGGAATATTAATTTGCGGCTCGGGGGTGGGGATGTGTATTGCAGCTAACAAAGTCAAGGCGGTGAGAGCGGGGTTAGGGTTTGCTCCGGACCAGGTACATGCAGCCAGGAAGGATGACAACATAAATATTATGGTCCTGGCGGCTGACAATACGGATGAGATAACGGCGTTGGAGCTGGTGGAGAAGTTTTTGGAGACGGAGTTTGTGGAGAGCGACAGTTATCTGCGGCGCATTGATAAAATATCCAGATATGAAGGACCGATTGCCGTTGGTAATAAACACTGAGGTAGGGGGTAAAAAAGTACTAGTGAGGGGAGATATGGATGTGGACGACGGGGATAACCCGCGGGCGAATTCCGTGCGGGAGATGGTCAGATGGCTGTTGGGGAAGAAAGCGGGAAAAGTCAAAGTCATCGGACATACGGGGACGGCTTTGAATTTGGCGAGCCAACTGCAGGAGGAGTTTGTAGGAGTGGAATTTGACGACAAACTGAGGGATAATCCCGGTGAGACGCAAAACGTTGAGGAATTTGCCCGGAGGATATCTTCGGGATGGGAAGTGTATGTGAATGAGGCGTTTGCGACGTCGCACCGACTGCACGCGTCAATAATAAGCCTGCCGCAGGTAATGAAAAGGCAAGGAAAAGATGTATGCTTGGGGTTAAGATTCGGGAAGGAGATTGAAATGCTGTCCCAGGTGTGGGATAAACCCGGGCGAAGAGTACTGGTTATCGGCGGAGTGAAGGTAGGGGACAAACAGAGGTTGGCTGAAGTGATGAGAGGAAAATTTGCGGCTGTTCTCAAGGGAGGCTTGTTGCCGGGGGTGGAGTTGCGGCCGGATGGACTGGATCTGGCGGATGGGGTAATTGAAAATTATGTCAAAGTGATCGGGGAAGCGGAAGTGATTGTGGCGGCGGGAGTGATGGGAAAATACGAAGATCCCAATGCCGAAAAAGGGACGCGAATGATATTGGAGGCGATTGCGGCATCTCCTGCTTATAAAGTGGCCGGGGGAGGGGATATTGAGATGGCTATATCCCAGTATGGGTTAACAGGGAAATTCGACTGGATCAGTGTGGGCGGGGGAGCGATGCTGGAGTATCTGGCGACGGGGACGTTGCCGGGGATAGAAGCGATGTATACTTAGACTATGGTTAAAACAGCTATTAACGGATTCGGGCGGATCGGGAGGCTGGCTTTTAGGATCGGGTTGCTCAAACACCATAACGAGATGGAGTTTGCGGCGGTAAACACTTCGGGGTCGATGGAGGTAGAGGGATGGAGGCATCTGGTGATGCAGGATACGACCTATAGGAGATTTGAGATAGAGATAAGGAGCGAAAGGGTGAAAAAAGTAAGTGAAGCGACGGATAGCGACCCGTTAATCGGGTATTTGGTGGTGGACAGCATGGGGCTTAGGATTCCGGTTTTGGCTCAGAGGGATCCGGAGAAGCTGCCGTGGAGTAAATACGGTGTGGAAGTGGTGATGGAGTGTACAGGGAAATTTACGGATGAGGCCGGAGCAATTAAACATGCCAGAGCAGGAGCTAAGCGAGTGGTGATTTCGGCACCGAGCCGGGGGGGGAACGTGGGGACGTATGTCCTCGGCGTCAACGCCTCGGAAATTCAAAATGAAGGAGTGGTGATTTCGAATGCTTCGTGTACAACCAACTGTGTAACTCCAATAGCCGCGGTAATTCATAAGAAGTTCGGTGTGGTTAAGGCGATGATGACAACGGTGCACGCATATACAGATGACCAAGTGCTGCAGGACGGATCGCACAAGGATTTGCGACGGGCGCGGGCAGCGGCAGCTAATATAGTACCTACTTCGACGGGCGCGGCGATTGCTACAACGGAGGTGATACCGGAATTGAAAGGTCTTTTTGACGGGATTTCCCTACGAGTACCGGTGTTGACAGGATCGATTGCAGATTTTGTGTTTGTAACATCCAGGAAAACGACGCGGGAAGAAGTGAACCAGGCCTTGGTTACAGCTAGCGGGAACCCGATTTACAAGGGAATAATCGGGGTAGCCGGGGTAAACGGAATACCGGAGTATCTGGTCTCGAGCGATGTGATTGGGAGCAGTTACAGCGCGATTGTGGACCCGGAATTTACCCAGGTAATTGACGGGGACTTGGTAAAAGTTTTGGCCTGGTATGATAACGAATGGGGCTATGCGCATCGGCTGGTGGAACAGGTGATCCGGGTAGGGGAGGCGATGGGGTCAGATAGAGCTATAAGTGACCCGATCACGATGAGTTTGACTGTTGCGAAGTGATGGAGATAATTCCCGCGATATTGACAAGTAAACCCGGTGAAGTGAGGGGGTGGCTGAGGCGGGTGGCGGCGGCCGGGAAATTCAGGCGGGTGCAGATCGACTTCGTGGATGGAGAATACGCGGATAATAGGAGTATAAAAGTTGAAGAGTGCGGGAGTATAAGAAATTATTCCGGGATTAAATTTGACGCGCATCTGATGGTAGTGGAGAAAAACGTGAGAGAGTATGCTCAGGCGGCAAAAGAAGCGGGATTTGACAGGATAATTGCCCAAGTGGAGAGTATCTCCCGGCCCGAAGAATTTTCGGGGTTGGCGCTGGACCTGCATTCGCCGGTGGCGGCGATCGAGCCGTATTTGGAGAGGCTGGAAGTAGTAGTGGTGATGGCGGTGGAGCCGGGACGGGGGGGACAAAAATTTAGTGAAGAAGTGACGGAGAAGATTAAGAGATTAAATAAGCTAAGAGAGCAGTTTAAATTGAAATTTAAAATTTGCGTGGACGGGGGAGTGGAAAAGGAGCATTTGTCACAGCTTGCGGCAGCCGGAGCGGATGAGGCGGCCGTGGGAGTAAAAAGGGTGCTAGACTGGTAGTGGTGAAGAAAACGAGGTGGTGGCTGGTGGTCGGTGGGGGGATAGTGCTGGTGTATCTATTGGGGTTTTTGTATGTGAGGGTATTGGGCGGGCCGATACCGGTGGGTGGGACGGGGGAAACTTATGTGGTTTGCGGTTGTGGGTGTTGTGGTGGAAGTGAGGGCGGAGGTGTGGCGGGGTGTGTATATTCGAAGACTGAATTTGACGAAATAGTAAGCAGAGATCGGCGAGCTAGGGGAGCGGATATTTGCAAATATGTGGGGTGTTCAGCTGGGACGAAGTACAGGTTGTGCGGGAGAATATCACAGATAATTGAAAAGTTGTACGGAGTCGAGGAGGGTGAACGGCGATAAATTTTGGACGGCGGTGGGAGTGAAGCGGGTTTTGGGGTGGTAAGATGGATGGATGGAGAGCACAAAACTGATCCGGGTGGTGACGTGCCTGGGATTTGCGGATGCGCATGAAGATGAACCTTTGTACAGGGATGCATATGAGGTGGGAGAAGCATTGGCAACTGCCGGATATGTGGTGGCTAACGGCGGGGGGCCCGGAGTGATGCGGGCGACTTCTAAGGGAGCCAAGTCGGCGGGAGGCAAGGTGATAGGAGTAACGTTTTATCCGAAAGACGTGGCGCTATTCGAAGGTCGTGACAAAAAGAACCCGATTGATGAGGAGTTTAAAACGGAAAGTTACCTGGAAAGAACACTAAAATTACTGGATGTGGGGCAGGCGTATGTAATATTTAAAGGGGGGACGGGGACAATTTCGGAATTCGGGATGGCATGGGGGTTGGCCAGACTTTATTTCGGGCACCATAAGCCGCTGATACTTTACGGTAAGTTTTGGGAGAACATTATGGCGGCGTTTATGTCTAACATGCGGATGCGGCCGGAGGAATTTCAGGTGTACAGAGTAGTCAGCAGTGCGGAAGAAGTGATCAAGGCGCTGGAGCTGTTTGAATTGATGCTGAAGCACGGGCACCATGCGTTTAATGAGGCGGAGAAACCGTTTGAGTTGTAAATGGTAGCGCATTCGGGGTATGCGACTGCAGGTGCTCACCTCCCTCTCGCCTTCGGCTCCGCGGACCCGTTGCGCTCCTGTTCGCACACCCCTGCATGCGCTATGATTAGTCAGAAAGTTACCGATACAGCTTGCTAAGATATATGTCTTTAACAGATGAACAGGTCAGAAACTTGGAGTTGAAGGCGATTGAGATAAGGAAGGATATTATAAAGATGCTGCTTTCGGCCGGGTCCGGGCATAGTGCAGGACCCTTGGGGATGGCGGATGTGTTTTGCGCTTTGTATTTTTCCGGAGTCTTGAATTGGGATCCGGTAGATCCCTGGAAACCGGATCGGGATAGGGTTATCTTGTCTAATGGCCATATTTGTCCGGTATGGTATGCAACACTGGCTCACACGGGAGCATTTTCGCACCGGGAACTTTTGACGCTTAGAAAATTAGGCAGTCCCCTGCAGGGGCATCCACACTATCGGGAATTACCCGGGGTGGAGAATACGGGGGGGCCATTAGGCCAGGGATTGTCGCAGGCTGTGGGCCAGGCGCTGGCGGCAAGGATGGATGAGGCCAGGTGGCGGGTGTATTGTCTGATGAGTGACGCGGAAGAGCAGGAAGGGCAGACGTGGGAGGCGGTGATGTTTGCGGGGAATAATAATTTGTTTAACCTGACGGCGATCGTGGACAGGAATAATATTCAGATCGACGGGTATACGGAGGAGGTAATGCCGCTTGAGCCCTTGGCAGATAAGTGGAGGGCGTTTAATTGGACTGTTTTGGAAGCAGACGGGCATAATATCCGGGAAGTGGCGGAGGCCTTGGAAAAAGCAAAAACCATCAGGGAGAATCCGACAGTGGTTATTGCGCATACGATACCAGGGAAAGGCGTGGAATTTATGGAAGGGGATTTTGCCTGGCACGGGAAACCGCCGAAACCCGAGGAGGGGGCGAAGGCTTTGAAACAGCTGAGAACACTGTGGGGGAATATCAAAAGCGAGCATGAGTAAGATAGAGATTTGAGATAGAGATATCGAGATATTAAGTATGTTTAAATTTCAAAAACTTGAGGTATGGAAGAAATCAATTGAATTCGGAAAAGCGGGATTCCAGATTGCAGAAAAGTTGCCACAAAAATATCAATTTTCCTTTGGTGATCAATTGAGAAGAGCCCTGCTTTCTATAAGTAACAACATTGCTGAAGGGTCGGGAAGAGTAACTTTAAAGGAGCAGTCAAACTTTTATAACATGGCTAAGGGTTCAGTATATGAAGTGGTAAATATATTGGTATTTATTTCTCAAGTTGGGCTACTAAATTTAGTGGAAGCTGAGAAGAGGAAGGTATATTACTTGGCTGATGAGATGTGTAAAATGTTAACGGGGTTGATAAGGCGGAAGAATGCTAAATAAATCTCTATCTCTATCTCTTTTCTCAAATCCAGAGTTGGTGGCGACGCGGGATGGGTACGGACAGGGATTGCTGGAACTGGGGGAGAAAGATGAGCGGGTGGTAGTGTTGACCGGGGATCTGAAAGAGTCCACCCGGGCGGAAGGTTTTTTCCGCAAGTACCCGCATAGATCTATAGAGTGCGGGGTGGCAGAGCAGAATATGGCGGGAATTGCGGCGGGACTGGCGGCGGCAGGGAAAATACCTTTTGTGTCTTCGTATGCCGTTTTTTCTCCGGGTAGGAGCTGGGACCAGGTGAGGGTATCGGTGGCTTACAGTAATTTGCCGGTAAAAATTGCCGGGGCGCATACCGGAGTATCAGTAGGGCCGGACGGGGCGACACATCAAGCCCTTGAGGACATTACCATAATGCGGGTATTGCCGAATATGACAGTAGTAGTACCCTGTGATGCGATTGAGACACGAAAAGCAACAGTGGCATTAGCTTCTCTGACGGGGCCGGGGTATATGCGGTTTGCCAGGGAGAAAACCCCAATTATTACTACTGCCGATACTCCTTTTGAGATCGGGAGAGCAGAGATTTTTTGGGACTCCACTTTAAATTCAAAATTCAAAAATCAAAATTCAAATCAAATTCAAAGCTCAAATAGCAGAAATCAGGTGGTAATAATTGGGTGTGGGCCGTTGGTGTATGAATCGTTGATTGCGGCGAAAGAGCTGCATGAGGAAGGAATCGGGACGATGGTGGTGAATAATCATACGGTTAAACCGATGGATGAAAAGACAATCGTTGATGCGGCAAAAAGATGCGGAGCAGTGGTAACAGTAGAAGAGCATCAGGTAATGGGAGGGATGGGGTCGGCTGTCTCGGAAGTATTGGCGAAAAATTTTCCCGTACCGATGGAGTTTGTGGGTATGCCGGACAGTTTCGGGGAGTCGGGAGAGCCGAAAGAACTGCTGGAAAAATACGGGATGGATGTTGCTTCTATAAAAAAGGCCGTTAAGAAGGTATTATCGAGGAAGTAATTTATGAATAAATGGGGTTTGGAAAGCTATTTGGGGAGATTACTCAGACAAGATAGATATTGGGGGGTTTGAGTCCAGTCGCATTGACCGTTGCTTTGTTTTTCGCATGCGGAGAATCTATAACAGGAGTATTCATTACGATAAATACAAACAGAACCAATATCAGGTGAAGAAGCGTCGATACACAGTTCGGAACTGCAGCCGCTAATTTTGCAGGGTTCAGTTGGGGTTGCTGTCTGGGTAGAGGTGTTTTCGGGAATAAACCTGATTGTTTTGAGGATGCTATTTAATTCTGCCAAGTCTGATTCGTTGGGATATGAGGCGCCGACGTCGAGAGAGTATTCGTGGGGGGATGCCAGGGATATTTTGAAGGTATAAAGACCGTCATGATAAGGCCAAATTTGGGAGGTGGTGTAGTTTTTATCGCAGAGAGTGAGCGAAATGTCTCTTTGTTGATTACAGGCGGCGTTGGCACAGGGTGACCCTTGCGAATCGGGACTCATATATAGAGTTATTAACCCCTGGGAGGTGTGTTTGCTGACTGCAGTAAAACTATCATTTCGGAAGGCGTAGGCGGCGGGATAACTAAATTCATAACCCTGTTTGGCGTCGGTAAACTTTTTCCAACCTGGGGGGGCCGGAGCCGGTTGGGACAGAGAGCAGACAGGGGAGGATGGAATGGGGGCGGAAGAAATGGAAGGATAGATAAATCGAAAGGTGGAGAGGAGTTGTTTTAAACGTTCTTTATCTTGGGGACTAGTGGCGGTGAAGTTGAACACGATGCCGTAAGCTCCGCTGATATCAATTATAGCCTGACCTTGACTTGCGTACCATTTGATGTCCACTCTGCCTATGGAGGGAGGGTTTACGGTTTCGATGCGGCAGTTCGATGGATTGCAGGGAAGGGAGTTAATCTCGGTAAAAAAAGTTGAGGTGTCGATTAGGGCGACTTGGGATCTACCGGCGTTCTTTACAAGTAGTTTCCAACGATCGTTTCCCGAGGACTCTATGGTCCAATCAGGAGGATATTTGAATTCAAAGCTGGGACTGGTGTGGGTTTGCCAGGATGATGTGTCAGGAATATGCACTGAATATATTTTTGGACGAGCGGTTTGACTGAAGAAGGTTATGAATACGGAAATAAAAATTGTGTAGAGAAGAAGGTATGAAAAGAATCTCTTGGAGATAGGCATAGTTTGAGTATATAATAAATAATCTGAATGAAGGGCGGTGAGAAAAATGGCAACAGGTAAGTTAAAAGTTAAAAATGAAAAGTTAAAAGTTGGGGAGGGGGCGGAGGTTAAGTGGCCGAAGAAGACGGATAAATGGGTAAATCTGGGCTGGTCATTGCTGCTTTTGGGCGGTCTGGCGCATATGCTGCCGGAGCAGATGGCTC
>Ga0155263_127_pt1 | contig 29969 bp, 34 predicted proteins | sample RifCSPhighO2_02_FD_106231 | JGI IMG/M metagenome (GOLD analysis project Ga0155263, IMG submission 106231) | Candidatus Amesbacteria bacterium RIFCSPHIGHO2_02_FULL_48_21 | reverse complement strand
CCCCATTCTTCTTAATCTTCGCACCAGCTGCCCAGGAGACATTATCCGAATTCCTTTTATCTTACCCTGTATTACCAACAGATGCTTTTTATCCAACGTCACCAAGGTCTCACACTTCTCCTCATCATAACTGGCCAACACATGCGCATCACCCCTATCCGTAACCTTTCCGTAATATTTTTTAACCATGTATTCCCCGGGTGGATTTGCTATCCCCCTAAAAATATTGATTAATTCCTTTTCCACCTGCCACTGCTCCCTTCCGACTTTGGCAGCGTGTCGCACAGCCTCTTCAAATATTAATTCAGAAATCACTCCGGAAATCATGCCTTTTTTTACCCAAGTCAACAAAGTACCCGATGCACCGGAAGGTGAATACAACCCCGCCAAAACCACCGACGCGTTAAACAAGACTTTCAGTTTCTTCTTCATCCTGTTTTAAAAACTCGTCCACCTCACTATTTGTATACCTACGTACGGGATAGCTCAAGATAGTTACGGGCTCCAAAACCAGTTTTCCCCCCAGCTTGCTCACTCGCACGAATCTATCCTGGCCAAAGTTTTCATCCCTGAATTTACTGGGTATAGTCAGTACCCCACGGGACTGTATCTTTATAATCTCCCCCTTATCCACAATCTGGTTCATTGTTTGCAGTATAACAGAAATACCGTATTCCTGTCAATTGTTACTACCTACTGAATTCATTAATCTCCCCTCATATTTTAGCTCTCCCCTATCCTTATACCCCCGTACCCACACCACCCCCTGCTTCACCAGTTCCTCTTGTACCAATTTTCCCTTTTTACACCCTTCGGGATTTTCGGTCAGTCCCTCCCGCGAACGGTTGAAGGTCAAATGCATATAGTCAGCCGGCAAAAACTTCGGCCCCTGCCCTGAGCCGGCCGAAGGGTCGCACTTATACCACACCCAGGCCAGCACCCGCCCGTATTTGTCATCCTGATACCTGTCATATTCCAGCCACACCCGTTTATCCCCCACCAGCTCCCTTAGTACCATTCCCGCTTGTTCCGTCCCCTCATCTCCTCTATTGGGTGCATCCACCCCTAGAAGTCTTACCCTAATTCCGCTCTGCAGTTGGAAAGTGTCGTCATCTTCTACCTCCCGCACCACTCCCGTTTCAGGAAAAACCTGTTTATTGGCATAAATATCCGGACCTAATTTTCTCCACCCTGCCCACCCCAAAGCCGCCGCCAACAATAACCCCGGTATCAGCACCTCCTTCACCCCGATTTTCCTAAAGCCTCTAGCACTTATTCTTTTCGGCCCTTCTTTTCTCCCCTCCATCACCTTCAAGTATCCCCCATCCCCGGCCTGCCATCAAGAACTTGCTTATCACTCCCCCGCACCCGTCTAGCCAATGCCGGTAACAAAAATCTCATTCCTACCACCCCCGCGGCCGCCACTCCCCAGGTCAAATCATTTCCAAATTCGTAGTTCGGCGGTGGATCATGAAACACGTCCCAAATTTCCGCTGCCAAATTAGCCAGTACCGCCAACCCCACTACCAATATCGGTACAACCACATCTGCCGCCCTAATCCACCTGTCCGATTTAACATCAGCCATTATCGATCTTGCTGCATAGTGCCAAAGAAACAGAGGGAGAATAGCAATCCATAACGAGTCTGGGACATTACCAAAATGGCTTTCAATCGCCGGGTTTACCCGATCAAACAGATGCGGTTTAATATTATTTACTCCATCTATAACTTTCGTGCCTATAGTCCCAAACACCAATAACGTGTCCGCCGCTACGTCCCAATTCGTCCACCGTTTTTCCATACCGGCATTATAATATTCATTCACCCCTCATCCGCAACCGCACTCGCTCTCTCTCAATACAGCACATCCAATTCCACTCTTCTGGCTAAATCCTTCATTCCCCTATCTATATCCACTTAAAAACTTCGGCCCGACTAATCCCGACTTTGTTCTCAACAATTCCTCTACCCCTTGTGCCATTCCCCCCGCATTTTACTCCACATCCAGTATTACCCGATTACTCCCACCAGCTTCAAGAAAGTGATATAATAAGCACGTTCTTTAAAAGACATGCGGGGTAGTGTAAAGCCGCACGGAAGGCTCATAATCTTCCAGACCGGGTGCGATTCCCGGCCCCGCAACCGAGGATATCAAGGAAAAAGAGACCCCGCATTTTGCGGGGTTTTTCTTTTGCTCTTTTTCCTCCATCCTCGTGGGGCTGGAACGAAGTGAGTTTGATAGCCCCAACGTTCTATACTCAAATTAATGCACTATCTCTACATTCTCCAATCACAGAAAGATGGCGATTTTTACACAGGAACAACCTCTGACCTGAAAAGAAGACTGAAAGAACACAATGCCGGCAATAATTTCTCAACTGCTCCCCGCAGACCATTCAGGTTAATTTACTACGAAGCCTATTTACTCAAGCAAGACGCCGAATCTCGAGAAAAATATCTTAAGACTTCTATGGGAAGGCGCATCATACGGAAGCAATTAGCTCACTTTCTGCAGTCACAAACCCCCAAGCCTAAAATGGGGTCGGAACGAGCGAAGCGAACCCTATAGATCCATTGAAAACCCGATAACCTTTAATATACTATGAATGCATGACGGTCAGCCAAAAGAAATTATCAATTTTCTTCATAATCTTTGTAATATTCCTGGTTGTACCTTTTGTGACTATGAATGTGATTACGTCTTATCTTCACGCACATTACGCAGGCACACAAACGTCATTAGGCTATTTTTTTGATGACCCACATGCGCAGGGAATATACTTCTATGTTGCTATGATTCTGTATTATTATATTTTGCCTGTGCCATTTATTATCCCGGTTATCTTAGCGGGTCTGTTTAGCTTACTAATATTTAAGCTATTAAAGCTCTAGCTGACAGCAAATCTGGGTACAAGGGGCGCAGCGGCCCAGCACAAGCTATAGTCTCTTCATGTACTTCGTCTACATCCTCCTCTGTTTCGACAGCAGCTTATATACTGGCTCTTCTACAGATCCCCAACAAAGATTTATCAATCATAAAAACGGCAAGGGAGGAGCATATACCCGCTCCCGCAAACCAATCAAAATAATTTATCTCGAAAAACTTCCCGACAAATCCTCAGCTCTCAGGCGCGAGGCTCAAATCAAAAGTTGGAGTAGAAAAAAGAAGATCACCACTCTAAAACTTCGCGTCTGATTTTTATCAGTGTAGAATCGCGATATGGCAGGAGAAAGTTACCGGGCCACTTGTGCCCTCGGGTGAGGAAATAAGTTATGATTTTCTTACTAGTAACGGAATTTATCCAGCCGCAAGCAAGACTTATGTGGTGGAAGAAACCTAAATTACGTTCTATCCACATCAGGTGGCGAATACGGCGCTTTCAGCTCACTAATTTTGCCACTCTTATACAATCTCTCCATTTCTTTTTGCTCTCTCTCATTTTCAGATGACAAATACTCATTTACTTTTTCCCCTATTATCATCTCCGGCGTAACATATACGTCTTTTCCTCCATCCGTTCTATATCTATATACGATTCCCCCGCTATTAATTTCCGAGTGTCCTAGTATTCCTGCTTGAACCTTATTACCTGGCGAAATGGTCATCCAGCAGATTATATACTAAAACGCTTTTCTCAAGTGTTCGAACTGCCTAGAATAATGTTAAAATTAGCTTCAGCCACGGCTACGTAGCTCAGTGGTTAGAGCACACGCTTCATAAGCAAAGAAAATCACGACTCTAAAACTTCATGTTTGATTTTGCGGAAGCTAGTTTGGCATAATTAGGCGATGTTTAAGCGAGTATCCTTAAAATTTACGCAAATTTTTGACCAGTTAGTAGAGGAAGCAAACTCCATAGTCATAACAGCTCACACCTCTCCTGATGACGATTCAGTCGCCTCCGTTTTGGGAGTTTATGCCTATATGAAGAGGATATTCCCCAGCAAGAAAACGAGAATTATCTACTCGGGGGATAAAGTCAGAAGGTACAGCGTGTTCAAGAATTACGACTTGATTGAGTTCGTCCCAGATATGACCGACCACTTGGGAAACGCAGATTTACTAATCATGTTAGACGGCTCCCAGTACTCGAGATTTACCCAAAAGCCGGAAGTTCTGAGAGAGTTTAAGGGAAAAACTGTCTGCATAGACCACCACTCCTCTCCAATCGACAAGTTTACACTAACCCTGGTTGACCCAACCTCCCCTTCAAACGCCGAGATTATTTACAGATGTTTCTTCAGAGATTCTATCGAGCAAAAGGAAATTGAAATTATTCTTCTAGGTATTCTCGGAGACACCGGAGTTTTTGGGTATCTAAAACCCAACCAGTTAGGGACATTCGACACTGCCAAAAGACTTCTCAAGCAAGGCGGGATAGAGATTCAGGAGTTTTTATCCCGGTACAGCACCATCCAAGAAAAGGCGTTCGAAATTGTCAGAGAGTTGATTAAAAACACCAAAAATACAAAAGTGGACGGCTGGCCGCCCCATACTTTTACTTTCATAACCCGTGAATGGTTTGAGACGGGAAAATATACCGATGCCGAAACCAGCGAGGCAACTCATCTCTATATGACCACGTTTCTAAGAACTCTCGAGGGTCACGGGTGGGGATTCGTTGTTAGTCCGGAGACGGATGGAACTTGTGGTATCTCGTTAAGGTCTCTGCCGGGCAGCGTAAACGTTCGGGACATGATGGAAAAAATGCAGTTAGGGGGAGGCCATGATCGGGCAGCCGGGGGTACCTTCAAACCCTCAAATCCGGGTGAAAGGGTCAAAGTAGAAGACTGCATTGCCAAAGTTGTGAAGTGGATGGAGAAAAACCAGGCCATCTTGTCATAGTAATTATGACCAGAGCAAAGTCAAACCACAAGACCCAAACCAGCTTCCAATTCAGGTTTTTTGTTAAAATACCCTCAAGCCAGGGTAGCTCAATGGCAGAGCAAAGTCTTCATAAGGCTGAGGTTGTGGGTCCGACTCCCACCCCTGGCACCTAAATCCTCACATACAGCTTCCACCACTTCTTCCAATTAGGAATATTCTGCTCCTGGGCACCCAGCTCTGTCTCCCGGGAACTTTCCTGCTCCGGCAGTACCAGGATGGTTTCACCCGGCCTGCCGTACCCCAGCCTTTCTCTGGCCTCCTTTTCCACCCACTCAGGCGACTTCACTTCCAAAAGCTGCTTCTGCAGCCGCTCACTCTCAGCCGTAGCTTCCACCAGGTTCCTGCGCGCCTCCTTAACACTATCCCCCGTTCTCCATAATCTATACACATTCAGGCCGGTCCTGACAGCCATTACCATGCCTAAAATCGCTATTACCAACGGTTTCCACTTCATCTTCTTCATACTTCAAATTTACCACACCCCCGCCCCCCCCTTTACTTTATTGATTTTCCAGGTAAAATTGACCTGTAGTCCTGCACTATGGGATATACAATATGACCGATTTACCCCAGCCGGTGAGTTTCACTGCCGCTTTGGAGAAGTTCCTCGACCACCTCCGATCCCAGAAACGTTCTTCGGCTACCACCATCGCCTATGGCAGCGACCTGGAACAGCTCCAGGTTCACTTGGACGGCCACCGTATCACCCAGGCCACTACCATCCGCACCGAACATCTGGAAACCTACGTTTCTTATCTCGCCTCCCAGAATTACACCCCAAAAAGTATCAGCCGCAAGATCAATTCCTTAAAAACCTTCTTCAAATTCCTCCACAATCAGCAACTTGTAACCCAAAACCCCGCCCACCCGCTTACCCACCCCAAATACGAGACTCTGCCCCCCCGCTTCCTCTCCCCTGCTGAAATCCGCGCTCTGCGCGACGCCGCCCGCCTGGACATCAGAGTCAGTGCCATCATCGAACTTCTCCTCCAAACCGGAGTCCGTATCTCCGAGCTGGCCAATCTCCACCTTGAAGATATCAAAAAAGCCGAACTTCACATCCAGGCCCTGGAAAATAATCCCGCCCGGAACATATTCCTGAATCGTCCTGCCATCTCCGCTGTCAATAACTATCTCAGCCTTCGTCCCAAAGTGGATGATCCCCACCTCTTTGTCACCAAAACCGGCCGCCCGCTTCTGATCAGAAACATCAGGACCAGTATTGACCGGTATTTCAAAAAGGCCGGCCTCAAAGACGCCAAAGTCAATGACCTGCGCCATACCTTCATCGCCCATCAGCTCAAAAACGGTGTCCAGCCCGAAGTTATTCACAAACACGTCGGCCACAAACGCCTCTCCTCCACCCAGAAGTATTTAGACCATATCACTGTCGACGTCACCGAAACCACCTCCCGTCTCGTCGAGCTCTAAACCAATCGCCTGCCACCTATCTTCCCGCCTCATCAGGAACTTCCCTATATAATAATATTAAGCCGTATGTTTTATAGATTTTGTTTTATCTACTTAGTTACATTGGAGCGATTTTGAAAACATATATTTTCATTATATTTTTTGGCTTGATCGCAGTCTTGGTTACAAATACCGGATTGGAAAAAATTCTAGTCGGAGTACTTTCAATTACGCCTGGTACTGGGTTTAGTTCTGCAATTTGTTTCATTGGTGGTATTTTCGTTTAGATTCAGTTTTAGTTTTGCAGCTTTTTTATCGGACTACTGTCAACAACTTTTTTAATCAGTGCGTTCTTATCACAAATTATTGATTTTTTTAAAGACGCTATAAACAAACTCCAAAGAAAATAGAAACAACTGCCACCTTCTTATTGTGGATCCGCTTGGAATCGCTCGCAAAGCGGACAGTGCAAAACGTCAGCAAAGTCCGGACTTCATAACGAACAATGTTCGATGTATCGAAAACGTGTGTGGGTGCGGCAGGATTCGAACCTGCAACATGCTGTGTATAAGACAGCTGCTCTGCCGTTGAGCTACGCACCCGTTTTCGTTATAAGAATCGGGTCACTGCCATTGAACGACGAATCCATCTTAGCCTCAATTTTACCACCCTGGTCACCTCTGCTGTAAACTAGTCTTATGTTCATTATCTTTGCCTATCTGGTTCTCGGAACTTTGCTCATCTTTTCCGGTCTTATCTTCTTCCCCTGGCTCCTCTTCCGCGTTGCCATACTTAAAAACAGACGCCTCCCTCTAAAATTCGCACTTATTTTCTTTCTTCTTGCCCTTCTCACTCTGCTTCTGTTCCAATCGCTTACCCCAATGTTCAAACCCCAAAATTTCCTTCTTGACTACCTCACCTCTCTGGCCAAAACCACTCCCTCCCCTCCCACTCCTCCCCCCCATTTCACTCTCTACCAGCATCCCCGACTCGGCTTCGCCTTCTTCTATCCCGAAACTTGGGAAGTCCGCACAGGAGTCCCAGCCGTTTTCATCACCACCAACCAGGGCAAATCCATCGATACCGTCCTTATCCCCAAATTCTACCAGCAAGATTCCGGTCTCCCCGCCTCCCTCATCGCTTTCGCCTCCCTCGACTGCGACGCCAGCGGCCCCCAAAGCTCAACCTCCTGCCCTCAGGAAAAAATCTCCATCACACCCTATCTTAACCCTCTCAAAACCGAAGGGTACCTCCTTCGCCGCACTTTTGTTGAATACCGCTACCCACCCCAGTCCTCCCTAAACGAATTTACTCAAACTATCTCCGCTTTCCCCCTCACTTCAGCCGACTACATTGCTGTCATCTTCACCAGTCGCCGCCCCGACGCAGACACCGAAATTCGTATTCTGACAGACAATTTCTTCTACCCCAGACCCTAATCCCAAAACACTACAGTTTCGCTCTCGCTCCAATTTCCGCCTCAACCAGTCTTACATCCCGCCCGTATTTCACCCGCGACAGTTGTTTTATCGCTTCCGCTAGCTGTGGATTGCGCATTTTCCTCTCTTTTTCAATATCTTTGGTCACATCCATCGAAAATGGTGTCACCGGCTCATTTCGCACGATTGTTTTAATATACACATGAAACCGCTCAATATTCAGTAAATCCGCCTCGTTGAAAGTCGGCGAAAACTCATGCTGCAAATAGTTGGCATCCCCTACCCCCACTCTAAAAGAAATCAATGTCCCCACATTCCCGAAAACTGCGTTTTTCACCTCATCCTCCATCTGTGAAGTAAATTGGTTGGCCACCGTCAGATTCATTTTGTATTTCCTGGCTTCGGACAAAATCGTCGCAAAATCCGGTGTGGCAAAATTCTGAAACTCGTCTACATATAGGTAAAACGGCCTTCTCGAAGCTTCCGGGATATCCGCCCGGCTCATCGCAGCCGCCAACAGCCGGGGTACCAGCACCAGCCCCAGGAAATTGCTGTTTTCCTCACCCAATTTCCCCTTGGACAAGTTTACAATCAGAATTTTCCCCTCATCCATTACCTGCCGGAAATCGAAAGCGCTTTTACTCTGACCGATAATATTTCTGATCGTCTTGTTTGTCACGAATCGGCCGAATTTTGACACGATGTAGTCCAAGACTTCCGATTTGTGAAACTCCGACGTTTGTGCAATCTGGTCCGTCCAGTACCTTCGCACCAGGGGGTCCCTAACCCGCGGCAGCATCTCCTGCACAAACTCCGGCCGCTGCAGCGCTTGTACCACCTCGATGAATGTCCCCCCGGGTATCGCGTCCATCACCGTCAGCATTGCATTCCGGATCGCGTGTTCAAACCGTGGTCCGATTATTCCGGTTTTGTGCGGGTCATACAACTTGTACATCATCCCGATAACGGCGTTAGTCGCCATATGCCGCTCCTGCTCCGTCCGCGTTTCCAGCAAATTCAATCCCATCGGCCACTGCTCATCCGACGGCTCAAAAAACACCACATCCTCCGCTCTCTCCGGCGGGATATACCCGAGCAAATCCTCCGCCAGGTCATGCGGATCAATTACCGCAATCCCCTTACCCGCCTGGATATCCTGAAGGATCATTGTTTTCAGAAACTCCGTCTTCCCCGTACCTGTCCGTCCCACAATATACATGTGTCTCTCCCGGTCCGCCTCTGTAATATACACCGGCCTGTTAATTCCCCTGAACACGCTTTTACCTATATACAATCCTTCAGACGCAATCTGCTGCGGTGCCGGAGCCCGCTTGGCATTCAGCCAGAAAATATGCGGTGTCTCCACCGTTTTATTGGGAAAATGATACAGTGTCGCCAGTTCCTCGGAATTCAGTATTGTCCAGTTTCCCCACCAGGTCATCGGCTGGTACCGATAGATAAAGTCCGTCATAAAATGACCTTTCAGCCGGATCTTCTTACCCTTAAATCCGTTTAGGTCACCGTTAAATTGCTCAAACGCGGCCCGTAAGTTAGCCATGTGTGCCTTGGCCGACTGGGCATCCCGGGATGATACCACCATCCTGATAGTAGTCATAAATCCCGATTTGCTCACTTTGTTGTCCACTGCCTCCAGTACTTTCGGGTCCACTTTATAAGACGCTTTCTCCGGGTTGGCTTCTGTCTTCTTTGTCTTGCCGATCCACCCCCGGCCTTTACTTTTCCATTTATTCTCCGCCGGGAAAATCAGTATCTGGATATGTGCCCCCTCCCCCTCCCCCATTTTCGCCAGCGCCGAAGTCAAAGCCGCCATCGGGTCAGTCGCCAGGTCCTTAAACACTTTTATCGGGTAATATTGGGCGCTGCGCATCACTAGCCAGGCATACTCCACATTTCCCTCCTCACCGAATATCGTCGGCTCATCCACCAGCATAATTTCTGCTCCCGGATAACCTCCGTGGATCTGCTTCTCCACCAAATCCCGCAGACTTTCCGGCAGGACGATATAAAACCGTACATCCTCTTTCCGGGCTACTATCTCAAAGCTGATATGCGGCTGGACCTGCAGAAAAGTCAACAGCCCGAAAGGTCCTTTTTTCCCTTTTTTGATCGAGTGCAGGCTGGAAAATATCTGTTCCATAGCATCGATTTTTATTTCGTTGTCACGGGGTACCGCTACCTGCAGTACCACCATTTTCAAAGACGCCTCTTCCCGATCTTTATGCCGGTACAGAGCGATCAGCAAATACCCGCCCAAAATCAGAAGTACCACCAATATTCCCGCCGCTATTGCCAACCCTGCCAGTTGCCACAACAATGCCACGATATCTATTTCGGCCATACCCCAATCATATCAGACCACATCGACAGAGGTACCTCGAATCCACGCGAATAATTTGTCCAGATAACTGATGCTGGCGTCACGGATGCCCTTTGAAACTGGCTTACGCAGTCCCGCCCTGCACACTAAATTCCCATTAGTTTGTGGCGGGACGAGTATGCAGGTAACGCCTGGAATATTCAACCGGAATCTCCTCAAAGCAGGTGATTACCGGCAGTGGAAAAGGGCATCAAGACACTTTATTTTTATACCTCACTCTCCCTCCCAGCATTTTTATCTGCCGGACACACCACTCTGCCAGCCACCGGATACTCGCCCATACCTGCTGGTGCAGCCCCAGCTGCACCTGATCGTCAGTCAATGGTAAGGTCACCGTCGGATTCTGCGGCGCAGCCGGGGACATCAACACTTGCTGGGTGTAATCATCCATTACCGGTGCAGCCACCTCCATGTCTTTTTCCACTTTTTCGATGTACCCTGCCACCTCCGGCTTCTTCTCTACTTCCGGCATCGTCGGAATGGTCTCCATCCCGGTTATTTTCCGCTCTTTCCCCAGGCCTCCTCTCTCCCGCTCCTCCGGCCCCCTACTCCCCTGCACGATCTCCTCCAATTGCTCCTTAAACTTCCCCCCGGCGTTATACATCGCCTGCCAGTCCCCTTGATCTTCCTCATATTCTTCCACTTCTTCCGCCAAGGTCGGCACCGACTTTTTCGTCAGCTCCTCCAGATCTTTTGCCGCCTTTTGCCCCGGCGTCAACGACTGTACAGCTTTTCCTGCATCTGCCATACCCCCATCATAACAAAACCTGCCACACAACAGCCACCGGACTCAACATCGCCGGTGTCACATACCCGCTCCGTTTCACCTGCTGCTCCGTTACCCACAAACCGAAACTACCCATAACACCTAAACCTTGAACTCATCCATCCCCACCGCCTCCAAACCGGCAATCCCGGCAAAATCCTTTTTATTTCCGGTTATTAACCTCTCCACTCCATTGGAAACCAGAGTAGCCGCTAAAAAAACATCATAAATCCTTTGTCCTACGGGTTTAACCCGCTTTATCATCCTTAAAAATCCGCTTCCGGTTTGGACATTCGGCAGCACCAGTCCATATTCCCCCCCGTCCAGACAAGATCCTATGTACTTTGCCGTCTCCAGCGGCGACATCGGGCGAGGAAATCTTTTCTTATCGGTCACAATAGCATAAAACTCAGTCAGGTTTTGCCAAGTAATTATTATTTGGGTTTTTTCCCTGATCAACTTCTTTAATAGCTTTCTGGTCCCAGAATTAAACACACTACTCTCGTTCACCGCGTAAACCAGAACATTCGTATCCACTCCCACTCTTCCTCTCGCCTTACTCATATGCGTCGGTGCGCTTAAACACGTATTTCGGATTCCCTAAATCATAAGTCTTCAAAACCAATTTTCTCCTCTTGGTTCTTCTGGATTTTATCTGCTCCTTTAGACCCTCTTCCACCATACCGGTCAAGGTCATTCCCCGACTCAAAGCTTCCAACTTCACCGCCTCCACCAATTCCTGGGGTAAATAAACTGTCGTTCTAATCTTCGTATTCATAATCTGATATTAACATAAAAACATAATTATGTCAAGATCTCCAAACCTCTTCCTTTCCCCCCAACTTGAAATTCACCCACCTGGCCATTACAAACAGCGCATCAGACAACCGGTTCAAATATCTCAACACCGAACTCCCCCTTCCCCCTCTTTGATAAAGAGGGGGATCAGAGGGGGCGTTATTTCTCAAATATCCAACTACCCGCCTCTCCGCCCTGCGACACACCGCCCTCGCCACCTGCAATTCTCCCACCGGGTAAATAAAATTTTTCAAAGGTGGCAATTCCTCCGTTAACTTATCAATTACTCTCTCCAACCTTCTCACCTCATAACTCTTAAATCCCAATCCGGACCCGGACAACCCCGACCCAATGACCAATAAATTATTTTGAATTTTCTTTAATTCTTTTTGAATTTGATTTGTGTATTTGTCATTTGTCTTTTGAATTTTGGTCCTGCAAAGTCCGATCCAGCTGTTCAGCTCATCTATCCCCCCCAGTGCCTCAGCCAAGCTGTCCGCCTTACTCATCTCCCCAAAAAAAGTCCTAGTTTTCCCCTTATCCCCCCTTTTGGTATAAATCTTCCCCATTCACTCTGAATTATAATTCACGTCAGCATTCACTGAAACCGCACCCGTAACACTTCTTGCACCCCTCCTCAAATACCAGTGTCGCTTCTCCGCACGCCGGACACAGGTCTGCCTTCCTCTCACTTGCCAGCTTCATCTGTCCTGATTCATTTGTATCATCCATACTTGCCATCATAATTTGCTCACCGTCACCCCCTACTTTACCGTTCTCCAAACCGTAACCGATCAACCCGAAATGCATCCCTATAGCCCGGGCAACCGCATCCGGTAAGCTCCTGACACGATTCGGTCCAAACCCTACCGATCTTCCTCCCCCTATCCCATGCAACTGTTCCATCAGCTCCCGGGCCCTTTCTCTAGGAGCCATATGATTACCAAACCTCAAGGTTGTCGAAATCAGTCTCCCCAATGCTTCGGCCATCGCCGCCACCTCCGATCCGGCTTTTCCAATCGTCACAAACACCTCAAACGGATTTCCGTCCTGATCATGGTTAACTGTAATAAACGCACTCCCCAATGGAGTTTCGATCCTGTACGTAGCGCCTTCTACTTTGACCGGCCGTGGTTTGAGTGATTTTTCCGGCTGTATAATCTCCCCTGCCGCAACCTGACCTGATTTGTCCCGAAGCAACTCACCCTGGTCTTGCCGAACAGTCCCCATATTTAACACCTGTTCGCTCTTACTTCCGTCTCTAAACACCGTAATCCCCCGGCATCCTGTCTCCCAAGCCAGCATATACGCCCGTTTCACCCCTTCCACTGTCGCTTCATGCGGTAAATTTATGGTCTTGCTTACCGCATTATCCGTATATTTCTGAAACTCTGCCTGCATCTTCACATGCCAATCGGGGTGTATTTCATGCGCTGTTCCGAATACTCTTCTCACTTCCTCCGGAACTTCACTCAATTGCCTGACCGTCCCCGCCTCCGCTACTTTCTCCATCAACCCATCACTCCAAACCCCCTGTTTCCTGGCCACTTCCTCAAAATCCGGATTAACAAACGTCAGCTCCCGATTTTCCGACTTCACCACATGCCGGAAAGCAATAGCAAATAGCGGCTCGATTCCTCCGGAAGCATCCGCCAAAATCCCAATCGACCCGGTCGGGGCTATTGTCGTCACCGTACTGTTTCTTATCGGTTTACCTTTGCCGTATATACTCTGTTTCCACATCGGAAAAGCTCCCCGCTCAACCGCCAGCTCTTGCGAAGCTGTATGTCCCTCATCGTTCACAAATTTCATCACTTTTCCCGCCAAATCCAACGCTTCTTGACTGTCATACGGAACAGATAGCCTCACCAACATATCCGCCCACCCTCCTACTCCCAATCCGATCCGTCTTATCTTCCTTACCGTTCCCGTTATTTGCGGCAATGGAAAAGGATTCATTTCAATCACGTTGTCCAGCATCCGCACCGCCGTCCTCACTGTCTGGCGCAGCTTCTCCCACTCCACTTTTCCATCCTTAACGTAATATTTCAGAAATATACTCCCCAAGTTACACGCGTCAAATGGATACAACGGCTGCTCTCCGCACGGATTAGTGCTCTCCACTTCCCAACCTGTAAGTCTAATTGGATTTGCCGGGGAATTATTTATTCTGTCCACAAACACCAATCCCGGATCTCCCGTCCGCCACGCCCCTTGGGCAATTTCATCCCACACCCGACGGGCAGACAATTTCCCCGTCACTTGCCCCGTATGCGGCGCCACCAGCTCATAATCCTCACCCCTCCCCAACGCTTTCATAAAGTTTTCAGTCACCGCTACGGAAATATTAAAATTTGTAATCCCACCATCCTCTTTGCAATGGATAAACTCCAAAATATCCGGATGGTCTATACGTAAAATCCCCATATTTGCTCCTCGTCTCATCCCACCTTGCTTTATTTGCTGCGTCGCCTCATTGTAAATCCTCATAAACGATACTGGTCCTGACGCCACCCCCATCGTCGATCGCACCGTCGCGCCCTTCGGGCGTAACCTCGAAAAAGCAAAACCCGTCCCTCCGCCTGATTGGTGTACTATCCCCTGGTACTTCACCCCGTCAAATATTCCCTCCAAGCTATCCGGAACCGGCAATACGTAGCAGGCGCTATACTGCAACCCGTTACCCTTACCTGCATTCATCAGTGTTGGCGAATTGGGCAAAAACTCTCTCCGCAACATTAATTTATAAAACTCCCTCGCTTCCTCCTCCATTTCTTCCCTCGTTCTGCCGAACTTTACTTCCGCCCTAGCTAACTCCCAGGCTACCCGCCAGCACAGTTCATTCACAGTTTCCGCAGGCCTGCCTTGATCATCCTTCATAAAATATCTTTCTTGTAAAACTCTCATCGCTTGAGCCGACCATTCTGGCGCCGCAATATCACCGGGGACTTCCGGTCGAGGTCTGGCCAATTTATCCACCAACCGTACCATCTCCGGATATGACAGGCTATCCCAGGATATTCTTTTTGTATCGATCCGTCCCCTCCCATTTCCGTTAACCCCCTTAGCTCTCTTAGGTCTCCCCCGCGGTCTTTTTATTTGTTGTATTTGTAGTTCCGGCATAAGTCAATTAGAAATTTTCTCGAGTAATTTCTCAAATTCGGAAACGTCCGCCAGCTCCAGGTACACACTGGCAAATCGCAGCCAAGCTACTTTGTCAATATTTTTCAGTCTTTTAAGTACCATTTTGCCTATGGTTTTTGAGGGTATTTCAGATACCTCTTTCCGTCTGACTTCCCGCTCTACCTCATCGGCCAGATTATTAATCAAATCAATTGACACCGGCCGCTTGTCAAATGATTTCACCGCCCCGGTCACAATTTTTTCCCTGTCAAAAGGCTGCCGGCTGCCATCCCGCTTGATGACAAATACCGTCGGCCCTTCCACCCGTTCAAAAGTGGTGAACCGCCTTTGGCATTTATCGCACTCCCGCCTCCGGCGCACGGACTGCCCGTCCTCTCCCACCCGCGACTCGAGTACTGATGTATCATGGGCAGCACAAAACGGACACCGCATATTTTAATTTTCAAACCCCTATATCTAGGGGCACCGACCAGACTAAAACACTAAATAACCCCCGTCAACTACTAACTACCACATCAAACACTATCACCTTTAAGCTCAACTAGCCTCGCGCCATACTTGATCTACTTCCTCACGTATCATTCGCGTCGTAGCCAGTGTAGCATCTATTACTTCTTTTTCCATTCCCGTGGTCCTTGCTGCCATATTTTCCAGCATTTCCTCATGCTTCGCCGCCGCTCCCGACAGCACTCGCAGCTCACTTTTTACATCCTCCCCCGCCCTGGCTCGCCTCAGCACTCTTCTTGCAGCTTTCTCCAAATATTTCTCAGCCTTCGTTGCCGTGCTCACTCCCAAACTCGCTTTCCCTCCGTCAGCCAGTGTCACTGCCGCATTAATTCTCTTATCAGCATACAGAAGCTCCAACCGTCCTTTTTCCCCATCACCCCTGGCCAGCCGCAGTTTCACCCAATCCCTGACCATCTTCAGTTTATACAACGGGCTGTCCGGCAAAAGCCCGGGATACGGCAAATAGTATTCGATCTTTACCGGTTGTGCTGATTCAGTGGCCTCTTGCGGAAATACCCCCGGCGGTTTAGCCGCCGCCATTATCGACATCAAGAGAATCGCCGTACCAAACACTAACGCCGAAAAAGAAGCTATCGCAGCTATTTTCCAACTTCCCCAGGTCCTTCTAAAAAACGATTCTCCTTCCCCCCCAACAATTATCGGCTGGTTTTTCATCGGGCATATTCAAGTATGCCACAATCTGTCAACCTTTTACTACCCCACCAGGATATATTATCCCAAAATCGCACACGAATATTACCCGAAACCAATAAATCCCGTTACACCAAGCTGAGCCTCTTGATACCACCCCCTCATACCCCATCACCCGTTTGTTAGCGAAAAACCCGTATGTCTTCTGCATCCCGCCAGCGAATCATCCATCACTCCGGTAATTTCAGCCAAAAGTTCCTCAGCTTCAGCCAAAGTTATAAACTCCCGGTGATCAGGAAAAAAATGAAATATCCGGTTCCTCGCCCTTTTCCACACCTGCCACATTTTTAAGGGTAACTCCTCTCCCCCGCACACCCCCGCCAATTTTCCAAATACCCACCCCGAGCGGTACCTTTTAGGTAAAGAGGGAGACAAGGCTTTTCCGATTCTAAAATACTCCCCGTAATACTGTTGCCGGGAAATCAGCCCCAGATCCAAAAACAGCTTTTTCAAAAACCCCTCATAAGCCTTAGCCGCCGGAAAAACTATAAACGAATAATCATGCAGTCCATCCACGATTGCTTTTTCCCGCTCTAAAAGTACGTATGCTCCCCGCATCAGGTCCCTAATCAGCGGATCCGCATACTTCCACCAATTCGTATTTTCAAAACTCCCCATACCTCCATCGATTCTACCTCACTCTGATATCTTTGGGGTAAAACTCATCCCACGTCAAAATGCCGTCCAGCTTATACTTCCCCATCACCACCAAATTAGCGCAATCTACAAACGAGCATCCCTTCTTTGTCTGCTTCAAGAAAACTCTCCAAACTTCATCCTCCAACTCTTCATCCAACCCAATTTTCTTCAAGCCCAATTTGGGAAGCTTCTCCCAAAACAACCTCACTGCTCTCATCCCCGTCCGATGACTCAACACCGTCCCCGTCTCCTGCAGCACCAAATTCAGTACATACAACTCATCTTCTCTTTCTTCATGTCTGGCCACCGACTTCGCTGCCATCTGATGGTGCGCGTCTTCATCTCTGAATGCGCCCACCAACCAATCCGCATCCACCAACAATCGCCTAATCATTTATATATCTCATTAATCCTGGTAGACAGGTCTTTCGGGCCGTATTTCAAGGCTCCCACAAATTCTCTCCACATTCCGCTCCCTTGCCTCCTTGCTTTCCTTTTCTTCATCACCTCTTCTGCCCCTTCCCGCACTAACTCAGAAAATCTCACTCTCTCGGTCTTGGCCAGGAGCTTCAGATCCCGATGCACTTCCTCCGGTAAATATACCTGCGTCCTGATCATGTTTCAATTGTATGTCGTATGTTGTATGTTGTCAAGATCTCACTACTTGTCCTTGAAGTTTCTCAACCTTTCACATATCTTTACCGCCTTCACCTGCCCGATCCCCGACAAGCCGTCAAGGTCTGCTACTCCCCACCTCTGAAGAAATGGAATCCCATCACCAAACTGTCATACAGACTCGCACCCAGGTGTTTCCGCAAACTCTCCGTCATTTCACTATTTTATCCTACCCCCACAAATGGAAATATCCGCCGATGACCAGAAGGATTGATAATCCCAGCCACCCCAGGATAAACGCTATCACTCCTTTCAGAACCCAGTCCAAAATTTTCTCCTCTCCCGGATCCAGCTGCCCTTCCCCCATTTCCTCCTGGTGCCACTTCGGGACTCCGACTTTAACCTCCGGCAGACTTTTACTCTTTCTAACCGCCATTGTAATTTATAATATACTCCCTCCCGGTTATAATTCAACCCATGTCCAAAAAAACAACCCCCAATAAACACCCGAGGAACAAAAAGACCTTAAAATCTCGTATCAACAAAAAAAAGATAGTACTTTTTTCCTTGTTTCTTGTTTCTTGTTTCTTGTTTCTTTATTTTTTCTGGGATCTGCCCAATCCCACCCGCCTCACTTCCCATCCCTCCCCCGCTTCCACCAAACTGCTGGACCGCCGCGGCCAGCTGCTCTATGAAATCTTCACCGACCAGCGCCGCACTCCCATCAGGCTTGACACCCTGCCTCGCTATGTCATTGACGCTCACCTGGCCGCCGAAGACAAGGATTTTTACAAACACTCCGGCTTTTCCTTACGCGGAATTTCCCGGGCTATCAAAAACACTTTTTTCCGCCAAAAACTCCAGGGCGGATCCACTATCACTCAGCAACTGGTTAAAAAAGCCCTTCTTTCCGACGATAGGACCATCAGGCGTAAGGCTCGCGAATTCATCCTCAGCTTGGCTGTGGAATTGATCTATTCCAAAGACCAAATACTGGAACTTTATTTAAACCAGGTCCCTTTTGGCGGCACTGCCTATGGCCTGGAAAGCGCGGCTCAGACTTACTTTGGCAAATCAGCCGCCGACCTGTCGCTGGCGGAAGCCGCTCTTCTGGCCGGCCTGCCTCAAGCTCCCTCTTATTATTCCCCTTTCGGATCCAGCCCCGAAAAAGCCAAAGACCGCCAGCAATATGTCCTGTCTCAAATGCTGGATAACAAATTTATCACTCAAAAGCAGTATGACGAAGCCAAAGACGACGAGCTCCGCTATACACCTCAAGCCTCCCTCAAGGCTCCCCATTTTTCACTCTGGGTCAAGGATTTGCTGGTCCAAAAATATTCTCTGGAAAAAGTCGAGCAGGAAGGCCTGACCGTTATCACCACTCTCGATCTCGAACTCCAAAACTTGGCCCAGGACATCGTCGCTTCCGAAGTCGCCAAACTCCAAAAGGAGAAAGTAACCAATGGCGCCGCCTTAGTCACTCATCCCAAGACAGGTGAGATCCTCTCCCTTATAGGTTCCCGCGATTATTTTGACACTGCCATAGACGGCAATGTCAATGTTGTTTTAGCCCGCCGCCAGCCAGGGAGCGCCATCAAACCCGTCAATTACGCCCTGGGTCTTGACCGCCGCTTGTTTACTGCCGCTACTCTTCTGGCAGATAAACCTACCTGCTTTAGTCAGCCCAACCAAAAACCTTACTGCCCCGACAATTATGACGGCCAGTTTCATGGCCCCACCCAAGTCCGCTTTGCCCTGGCAAACTCTTTCAACATCCCCGCCGTCAAAGCTCTGGTCATCAATGGCCTGGTTGACTTTGTCGCCAGCTCTTCCGCTTTCGGCATCACCACTTTCACCGACCCTAAAAGCTATGGCCCTTCTTTGACTCTGGGTGGCGGCGAAGTCACCATGCTAGACTTATCTACCGCCTTCGGTGTCCTGGCCAACTCCGGCACCCGAGTCGATTTAAACCCCATTCTCGCCGTTATCGACCGCACCGGGAAAATATTACAACAGGTCCCCTCCAGAGAACTTTCCCCGGAAGAATCAGACAAAACCCACCCTCTTAATTCGTACCTCTTAAACCATGAATCATATGTCATAAATCCCCCGTCAAACACTCGGGTTATATCCCCCGGAGCGGCCTTCATCATCTCCCACATACTATATGACAACGGCGCCCGCTCCGCCACTTTTGGCTCCTCTTCCCAGCTGGTCGTCAAAGGCCACCCCGAAGTTTCGGTAAAAACCGGTACCACTAACGACAAACGGGACAATTGGACCCTGGGCTACAATCCCGATATCCTCGTAGCGGTTTGGGTCGGCAATAATGACAATACCCCCATGAGCCGCGTCGCCTCGGGAGTCACCGGCGCTTCACCCATCTGGAACAAGATCGTCACTCAGGCTCTCAAGGACTATCCCCAGCGCTGGCCCACCCAGCCCGCCGACGTTACCGGCGCCACTGTTTGCTCTCTCTCCGGCTTAAGAGTTCCTGACAATCCCGACCCGTCCTGCCAGCCCCGCTACGAATATTTCCTCAAGGGCACCATTCCCTCTCCGGACGCCGGCTCCCGCCGCGACATCCCCATCTACAAACCCTCCCAAAGTCCGGCCACTTCAAAGCAAATTACCGAAGAACCCCAAAACATCGAAGCCCAAAACCACGCCGTTGCTTTTGACGCTCTCGGTGTCACTCTCTGTCTGGACTGCGCCGGCGGTTACAGCGGCTCAGACACCATCCGCCTCGACCCCTCCGGCAAAGCCATCAAATATTAGTCCCTCTCCACACCTCTCCGCCAAATTGGCGCAATCTTTCAGCTGTTTCTTCTCTCAACTCCACCCCATGACTAATCCTCTGTATTATATCCTCAACCTGCTTCTTTTCGCCCTTCTTCTCCGCTTCACCTACCAATCCCCTCAACTCCTCCACCCTTCTCCTCTCCCCCTCTACGTCAAGACCGTTAACCAATCGTTCCGCCGCCCCATTCACCACTCCCGTAAAATAGCTTGCCCAGCTCTGTCTCAATTTCTCATCACCCCTCATTTCCAAACCTGTATCAGCCGTATCCGCCACAACTTTTTCGATCACTTTTGGCCCCAAAAGACCATTCGCCGCCCTGAGCGTCGCAACCAAAACCTGCGCCGTGGTCAACCGAAAATCAGGCTCGTTCACAGCCGGGGGGTACTCTTTCCCAACAGCTCCCACAACTTCCTCCTCGTCTTCTTTAGAAATTCTATAACTAAATAGATCCCCAATCGACCCCTCAATAACCCTTAATACTCTCGCTGAAAAACCCCCCGCCTCATTCACATACAATCCCTCAAGATTGAAAGCCCTATTGACACTGCCATCTCCTGCATACCCCACAGGTAGTATTAAATTATAAAGTTCTGGGGCAATGCTTCTCCCACTTTCAACCATGCGACTGTCGGGCTCAAATCTTGCTGGAGCAGTAGAAGATTGTGCTACCTCTCTCGCTTCATCACTCATTCTAAGCTAGTATTATACCATCCCTCTTGACCCCCTTCCCCCACTTCATATAATCAAAGCGCCAAGTGCCATCCCTCAAATCCTTCCTCAAATCCGCCTACCCCCTCATTCACTTCTTCTCTCAACTTCCCCGCCCCAAACCCGCTTACATACTCCTCCCTCTAATCTTCATCGCTCTATTTACTATTACTATTTACTATTACTTACTCAAAGATCTTCCCTCCCCCTCCTCCCTCTCCTCAGCTCCTCTGCCTCTCACCACTCATATTCGCGACCGCAACGGCATTGAGCTCTACCAGGTTTATTCCTCCCAAAACCGGACCTTAATCAAACTCGCCGATCTTCCCCCTCACGTCAAACAGGCAATTATCGCCATCGAAGACAAGGACTTTTACTCCCACCGCGGATTCTCCGTCAGAGGTATTCTCCGAGCTCTTTTCAACACCTTAAAATCTCCCTCCCGCCTCAAATGCACCCTGAGCACTGAGCACTGCTCGCTTTTCACCGAGGGCGGATCCACTATCACCCAGCAACTGGTTAAGACTGCTCTCCTCTCCCCCGAACGCACGCTCAGTCGGAAATTGCGTGAACTGATTTTAGCCATCGCTGTTGAACAAGCCTTTTCCAAAGATCAAATCCTGGAAATGTACCTAAACCGCGTCGGTTTCGGTGGAGCGGCTTATGGCATCGAAGCGGCGGCTCAAACTTACTTCGGGAAATCCGCCACCGCCCTCAATATAGCTGAAGCTGCCCTCTTGGCTGGTTTACCCGCCTCCCCCACCACCTACTCCCCCTTCGGGGCCCACCCCGAGTTGGCTCTTTCCCGCCAAAGGGAAGTCCTCCGTCACATGGTGGCTGCGGGCTTTTTAACCTGGGACCAGGCCGAAAGCTCTTCCTCCGTCCAGCTCACCCTAAATCCTCCCCAAAACAACATCAAAGCCCCCCATTTTGTCATGTATATCAAGGAGTTGCTCGCCCAAAAATTCGGTTCAGAAATTGTTGAACAGGGTGGCCTGGACGTCACTACTTCCCTTGATCTGCCCCTCCAGGAAACAGTCCAAAGAATTGTCGCCGAAGAAATTGCCAAAGTTGACTACCTGCAAATTACCAACGGTGCGGCCGTCGTCACTCATCCCCAAACCGGTGACATCTTGTCGCTTGTAGGTTCCCGCGATTTCTTTGACGTCGAGCACGACGGTCAATTCAACATTACTCGGGCCTTGCGTCAGCCGGGGAGCGCCATCAAACCCATCAACTACGCTCTCGCATTCTCTCGTAATTTCACCGCAGGTAGCTACATCGACGATTCTCCTGTTACCTTCCGCATTCCGGGTCAGGAACCTTATTCTCCCGTAAATTATGACCGCCGATTCCATGGCCGGGTAACTTTGCGTACCGCCCTGGCCTCCTCTTATAACGTGCCCGCCGTCAAATTGCTCGCCGCGGGCGGCGTCGAACATATGATCGGACTCGGTCAACAAATGGGTATCTCCTCCTGGACCGATCTTTCCCGTTATGGCCTGTCTTTAACTTTAGGCGGCGGCGAAGTGACTATGTTGGACATGGCCCAAGTCTACGGTACTTTTGCCGCCTCCGGTACCAAAGCCGACCTTCGCCTTATTCTGGAAATCCGCGACTCCACGGGCCGGATCCTGGAAAAAACCCCTACGCCATCTCCCCGCCCCGTCCTCGACCCCCGCATTGCTTTCCTCATCTCTGATATTCTCTCCGACAATGCCGCCCGTACCCCCACCTTCGGTCCTAACTCCCTGCTCTTCATTCCCGGCTCCCAGGTTGCGGTGAAAACCGGTACCACCAATAATTTACGCGACAATTGGACAATCGGCTACACCCCCGATCGGGTTGTTGTCGTCTGGGTCGGCAATAACGACAACTCTCCCATGAGTTACATCGCCTCCGGAGTCACCGGTGCTGCCCCCATTTGGCGCAGCATCACTGACCACCTCCTTTCAAATCACCCCTCGGTCGGGTTCACCCCTCCGCCGGATTTGACCAAAATCGCAGTCTGCGGCAATAAACCCGAATACTTCCTGAACGGCACCCAGCCAAATGCTACCTGTGCTCCCAGTCCGTCATCCCCTCACGACCAAATTCTGACCGGTGCCAGTACCGTAAATCCCCCCGCCCCCACATCATCCCCAGCCGTTCTCCAGAGAAAATTTCCCAAAAAAACCAAACTCCGTTAAAATACTCATATGAAATCAAGTTTCCGAAACACTCTTCTGCTCATCTTTCTCCTCTCGTTTGCCGTCACCATCCTGCTTCTGGTCAAATACTTCCGCCGCCCCCTGTTCTGAATGCTTTCATGAGGTCACCACCCACTATCGACGCCGTCATCCCTTGCTTCAACGAAAGCTCGACCGTTGCCTCCGTGATCACTGCCTGTATTAATAGTCAATGTTTTAATAAAATAATTACTGTCGATGATGCATCTACTGATCAATCACCCTCTGTACTCCAAACCTACTCCAGTCAAATTCAGTTGATCAAACATAACCAAAACCTGGGTAAGTTCGCCGCCGTCCTTACGGCAATCAAAAACTCCAAAGCAGATCTGGTATTCTTGCTCGACGCTGACCTGATCAATCTTACCCCTCAACTGCTGTCGCAATCCATTGATGCCTTTAACCGTCATCCCATCGACATGCTGATCATTCCGTTTAAATCCGGCCTGCTGGATTTTCTCACTAGAAAAGTTCATTGGAATGAAATCCAATCAGGCCAAAGAATATTACGCCGTCACCACTTCCTGAAGTTGAAAAAATATCACCGGGCCAGGTTTGCTCTGGAGACTATCCTCAACCAGCAAGCCATCCTCCACCAGTGGAAAACTCAAGTTTTTTACCCGCCCCAGCCCCTTATCCCCATCACTCCTTCCAAGTTGAAAAAACACGGCTTATTAAAAGGGCTGGCTGAAGAAGTCCGCATGTGTCGGGAAATTATATTATTCACCAGTCTTTCCGATCATATCCGGCAGTGTCAATATATTCTTCACCCACCCAAACTTCCTCGTTAAATTCTGAAATATCTCTTTTTTTTATCCTCTATCCGGATCTTTTCTATCATCTCCACAAGTTTCCGGGCTTCCAGTAACGGACTCAAATGTGTCCATCCCCGCCAGTCCAAAACCGTAGTCCCGGGACTACTCCCCAGCAACCCTAAGGCTTCCCCCGTCTTGGTAAACCCATCCCCGGATCCGGATTGGACAATAAACCGGGCTTGCGGGTCTGCCAATGCTTTTTCCCACGCTCCGGAAACCGCACACACCTTTAGCGCCAACGCCCCCGAAATTGACTTGATCCCTTTTTTAGCATCTTTCATATCACCCCTCCGCCGTTTCTCTTGCTCCGCCGCTTCTCCTCTCGGTCCCAATACTACCCCCTGATCCGCATAAAATTTCCCGGTCATCAACCACGGTCTGATCTCTCCCCAAAATCCCCTTGTCAACTCCCCCACTGTCTGCTCCACGCACGACGCCGGGGACAATGCCACCCACGCTTCCACTTTCCCCACCAGATCCGGGTCAACCGCCAATTCCCGCACAATCGGCCCCCCGGCCGAATACCCCATCACCATAAACTTCCGGCTTCCCTCCCTTCCCGCCGCTTCCGCCAAACCGGCTTTAAACCAGGAAGTATGCGGTTCCATTTGCCTCTCACTTCTCAAATCCTGAAGCGATCTTTGCACGCCATCCGCAAACTCGTCAGTCGTCCTGCCACTATGACTCTCCGGGTAATCCAGGCAATAGACAGTGTATCCGGCCAGAGATAATTCCCGAACCAACGACAAAACTCCATATCTGTCTCCTGAAAAAGCCGGCACCAGATAGACCGGCGGTTTATCCGAATTCTCCGGTTTGCCTGCGATTTTCTCAATCCTCACCCGGACAAATTCCGCCGACTGCACTCCCAGCTCCCCCACACTCACTTCCAACCGTTCCGGGTGCAAAAACTGCCGGTCAAATTCTCTTAAACTCTGCAATCTTTCTTTTTCCTGTAGTGTCAACCTCACTTTCAAACCCAACTTTTCCCCAATTTTTCGGCCCACCCTCAATCTCCAATAGGCCCTTGCCCTCTCGTAACCTGTACCCAGAGTACTCCACTCATTGGGTAAACTTGTTCTGAGGCCAAGGGAATGAAACATATCCGATACCAACCATGGAATATCCTTCACTGAGTACTCACCCCTTCTCTGTTCCCCGCCGGTATCCACTTGCTCTGTCATGCAGCCCCCTTTATCCTTTCCCAAAAACTCGGCTTTTCCAGCTTTGTCAACCTCATATATACTCGCTCCAGTCTTGAAACGGCTTTTGTCAAATCGTGCTTTTCCGCTTCCCTGCGTGCCTGTCGTCCCAATCTCTCATTCAAGCGCGGGTCTGTCAGAATTATTTTCAAAAATCTAGTCATCCCTTCCCAGTCTCCCGGATCCACTAAATATCCGTTATTCCCGGAATTTATCATATCTGGTAACGCATATTTCCTCACTCCTACCACCGGCAATCCGCACGCCATTGCTTCGAGTACCACCAGGCCCAGCGTCTCCATGTCAGACGCGGTAACAAACACATCATGCTTTCTGTATATTTCAGCCAGTTTATTCCTGGGTACCATCCCCAAAAAATTAATGCTTCCAGCCACACCTAACTCGTCTGTCAACTTACGCAGGCTCTCCATGGCCGGTCCGTCCCCGACTATCGTCAGTGTTACCCCTGCTAGCTCGTCAACCAGCCCGGCAAAAGCTCTAAGCACTACATCCACATTCTTCTCAAAACCCATCCGTCCCACATGCAAAATTTTTCCGGCTGTCTGATATTTGCTCTTAGGTGCAAACTTGGATAAATCCAATCCCAGCCATGTTACTTCCACCCGCTTCATTCCCCGCTTCACCAGCTCCCTCTTTATCGCATTGGATGGGCATGAAACCACATCCGCATAACCGTATATTTTATTCACCACCTTCCACGTTAGCCGCTGTGGTATTGTCTCCCCATTACCGTTTTTATTTTCACCCAACACCGTCCAATCCACATTCACCCCCGCCACCAATCTGTCAATCACTTTTAAATACTTTTCCAACTTTCTCCGGATCGAAACATAATCCAGTACTTCTGAATACAAAGTATGGTACGTCCCGATTAAAGGTTTTCTCATTTTTTTGGCCACCAGTATGCCCAGGAGCCCCAACGGCCCAGGCGAATGATAATGGACTATCTGGGGATTAAAAACCTCCATACTCCGGATGATATTTCCCACTTCCGGTATAGCTACATGGGCATCTTTATAAGTTACTAGCGGAATCGACCGGTATCTCCTGACCGTTACCTTCCTCTGTCTTTCCGTCCAGCTGTTCATCCCGTATGCCGGCGCATACACTTCAATCTCGTGCCTTTTGCCTAATTCCGATAGCCATCCTTCAATTGCATACGTCACTCCGTTCACATTCGGCAGATACGCATCGGTAAAATAAGCAATTCGCATATTTATTCAGAAATCTCGTAATCCCAAATCATCCTCACTATTTCCGGTACCGCCTTCATCGCCTCTTCTCTTTTTACGCCCTGATTTAAAATTACCACCACCATCGGCTCTACTTTGCACTTTACTCGCGAAGCGCTGGCTTCGCCAGTACTTTGCACTTTGCACTCCACTATCCCCGCATCCGCCCACACCCCTGCATCTGTCCCCACCTTATGCACCACGTGTACCCATTCAGGCACCCCCGCGGGAATTCTTTCCTCATAAATACTCTCCGTCAGCCACTCCCACATCATTTCCCTATGGTCCTGTGCAACTATTCCCCCCTCATACAGCTTCGCCCACATTTCTACTACATCCTCGGCCGTCGTGGTATTCATTTCAAAATCGCTGTTCGTCATCCCCAACTTTTCCAACGTTTCGGTAACTTTATCCCACCCGATCATCCGCGCCAATACCACCGGCGCGGTATTATCAGAGTTTTTTCCCATTACCGAAAGCATCCGCTCCACTGTCACTTCTGTCCCCGCTTTCAACAGTTCCAGCGGCCCCGACCCGTATCTTTTATCCGTCTCCTTCAAGATATAAGTATCTTCCAGCTTCAAGCTTCCGGCCTCTGCCTCCCGCAACACCGCCGTCATAATCGGCACTTTCATGATCGACGCCGCTGGCATTTCTACCCGCTGATTAAACCCGTAGTTCTCCCCCGTTTTCAACCGGTACACTCCCACCGCGTATTCCCCGCTCAACCCCTCCACTCTTTTCCTCAGTTTATCCGCTATTTCTTTATCTTCCTGCCCCGCCGAAGCCCTGAGCGTAATCGAAGGCGTCCCTTGCAATTCATACCTCACCCTCACCGACCCCCATCCGGCCACCTTCCCTCCCCGGCCGCTGTTTCCTATTTTCCACATCACCAAGCTTACCACCGCCACTATCCCGAACACCCATACGATCAGTTTCCGATTTACCACCGATTTTCTCAAGTCAAGTGAACGTGCTTCCTTCTTCTCCAGCATCATCCCCTATTCTACTATTCACTACTCACTATTTACTAAGTTAGGAGGTGTTCTGCCCGCTAATCCTTCCACCAGATTCAGGACTGCTAACTCTCCCATCCGTTTCCTTGCCCCCTCAGTCGCCGAAGCTATGTGCGGTGTCAGTAACACATTTTCCATCATCAACAGTTCCGGATGCGGGTCCGGCTCATTTTCAAACACATCCGCTCCGTACCCCGCAATCACCCCCGCCCTCAGCGCCTCCCCCACTTCCGCTTCATCCACAATCGATCCCCGTGCCGTATTCACCAATATCGCCGTCCTTTTAAACAATGATAAGTTCTTTCCGTTGATCATGTGCCGGGTCTCGGAAGTCAGGGGCACATGCAAACTCACGAAATCGCTCTGTGCCAGCAGCTCCTCCATCTTGGGAATGTACCCTTCGGTTGCACCAGCAACCGCAGTCCTGTTGAAATAGACCACTTTCATCTCAAATCCCGCCGCCCGTCTGGCCACCATTCCCCCGATTCTTCCCATTCCCACAATCCCCAAAGTTTTGCCTTTCATATCCCGCCCCACAAAAATATCCGGATCCCACCCCCTGTATGCCGCATTCCTCATAAACTCGCTGGCCTCCGGCAACCTTCGAGAAAGTGCCAGCATCAGTGTCCACGCCAGCCCCGCCACACTTTCATTTACCTCATTACACGGTGTATTCGTTACCGCAATACTTCGCTTCTTGCATGCCTCCAGGTCAATATTGTCAAACCCTACCGCATAGTTTGCTATCACTTTCAACTGCCCCTTCTTATCATGCACCAGCAACTCTTCATCAACCTTTTCTGTTAAAAGTGTCAGCAACCCGTCATACCCCTTCTCTATCTCTATCTCTATCTCTTTTCTCTCTATTTGTTTATGGTTCGGGTACACCACCACCTCATGCCCAGCATCTACAAGCGGCTTGCTCACTTCTTCCCAAAACGGGATTTTCCTAGCGACAAAAATCCTCATAATTCCTTTACTTTAACATCGGCCGCCCGTACCAGCCATTCCTGCATTTTTTCCGGTGACAAAAGCCCGGCTTGTGGACCGATAAAACCCAAAACCGACGCCGAGTTTACCGTCCCCCACCTGAGCGCCTCCTCAATCGGTTTCCCCTGCATGTAAGCCGCCAAAAATCCCGACCCGAATGCATCTCCGGCTCCCGTTCGCTCCACAACCGGGGCTGGAACAATCGGCATATGCCAAAATTTCTGCCCGTTATAAGCATACGTTCCCCCCGGTCCGTCGGTTATCACTACCACTTTCGGCCCCGTCTGAGCCAGTCCCACCAGCAATTCTTTTATTTTCGCATCCACTGTCCTGCCCAGCAAATGTGCCGCCTCCTCCCGATTTACAAACAGCACCTCGGTTTTTTCCATAGTCGGCTCCAATTTTGCCAGCCCGTCCCTGATTTGCCGCGACCCGGGGTTAAAGGCCACTTTCCCTCCCCATTCACCGGCCGCTTCCACCGCCTGCCGGTAAAAATCTTCATAAACTTCCCCCGCCGTAGTCAAATATACCCAATCCGCGGATAACTCCGGATCAACCGGAAAACTGCATACCGCTTTTGGGTAATAAGACAATATTGTCCTCTCTTCGGCATAATTAATTACCACCCCCAACCCCGTCAAACCGGGAGCCAAACAAATATATTTAGTTTCCACTCCCTCCGACTTCAAAATTTCCATTGCCTGCTTATCGGTCCACCCGTCACCCATAGTGCCTGCCATTGCAGCCTTCAAGCCCAGCCGCGTCAGCCCCACCGCAATATTCCCCGTATTTCCCCCTACTGCAAAACTGATCCCCTTAACCGCAATCTTTGCCCCGAAACCTAACTCGATAACGCACCTTTTCCTGTCAATACTGCATATTTCTTCCACCTCGTCCTCCGGCAATCTCACAAACACATCCATCCGCGCCGGACCCAGACTCAGCACATCATATTTCATACATCATTTATAACATCAGAAAACAAATCGCGCAGTCATCCCCAAATTACTTTAGCAATTTTCTTGGCCATCTCCACCGGCTTCTCATCCTGCCAGATATTTCTCCCCACCGCCATCCCCGCCGCCCCCGCCGCCATGATCTCCTTCACCTCAACCGCCAGCTCTTCCTCCGCTTTCTTAGTTCCCCCTTGTACCACTACCAGTGTCTTCCCCGCACTCTTTACCACCCAGTCAAAACTGTCTTTATCTCCCGTATACGGCAGTTTCACCATGTCCGCCCCCAGTTCGAGCCCCAGTCTGGCCGCATAGGCCACCACCTCTTTATCCGTCTCACGACCCTCCACATGCTTGCCCCGCGGATACATCCAGCCGATAACCGGCAAATTCCTCTCGTGCGCCTCTTCCACAATCCGTCCGAATTCAGCCATCATTTCCTCCTCGTGTTGACTCCCCACATAAATCGTATATCCCACCGCCGCCGCCCCCAGTTCATCCGCCCGCTCTACACTGCATACTTGCAAACTCACCGGTTCTTCTCCCTTATGAAAAGCAGTCTTCCCGTTCAGTTTCACCACCAACGCCGGCAAACCCTGAGCACTTGCATAGTATTTCTCCGCTACCCCCGCTTGCAGTACCACTCCAGTAAATACTTCCGCCTCTCTGGCAATGTTTAGTACAA
>Ga0155263_120_pt1 | contig 60856 bp, 73 predicted proteins | sample RifCSPhighO2_02_FD_106231 | JGI IMG/M metagenome (GOLD analysis project Ga0155263, IMG submission 106231) | Candidatus Amesbacteria bacterium RIFCSPHIGHO2_02_FULL_48_21 | reverse complement strand
AACACTATTATAGAAAGTGTCCCGATATGCCCATCATTTGGTAGAAGTTATGCGTGCACACGCATTTCGATGGACATATATCCGTTCCGCTCCACTGAACGACTATAACACTCTCCTTCCTCCGCAGTGTCTATCCCTATCAACCGAATACTTTTGTCATACCCGGAAACCTTAATGGTATCACCGTCAATAACTCTTATTACCGCGTGAGATCGGGAAAAAAAGAACCCGCCAGCGACAGCCAAAACAGCAACACCTGCCCAGATCAGACCCAACTTCTTCACCATATTCAGTCTAGCACGAAGTACCCTCCGCTAAACCCAAGGTTGCACCTTAAGCCCGGAATCTTTAAAATATCCCCATTCAGAGGGCCCGTAGTTCACCGGCAGAATAAGTCAATGGCATTGACTAGAAAGGGGTTCAATTCCCCTCGGGTCCACCCCAAATGCCCTTTTCCAAACTGTTCCTTTATTTCACAGTCTTTCTCACCGGCGCCGCAGTCCTCATCCTGGAGGTCGTGGCCGTACGCGTCCTGGCCCCATTTTTCGGCAACACCATATTTTCCGTCTCCAGTATTTTATCTGTCGTCCTGGCCGCCCTCAGTCTGGGATATTACCTCGGCGGCCGTCTGGCCGACCGCCGCCCGTCATCCCAACTCTTTTACTCTCTCATCATCATTTCCGGCCTCGCCACCCTACTCGTCAAAATCTCCGGATCCGCACTTCTTCCTTTATTTTCACTCACCTTACCCCTGACCACCGGCCCTTTAATCAGCTCTTTTTGCCTCTTTTTGCTTCCCGCTTTAATCCTGGGTACCCTCTCCCCGTTTGCAATCAAGCTCAGCCAGCAATTTTACCCATCCGACAAAATCGGCCAAGCTTCCGGAACGATTTTTTTCTGGTCTACCGCCGGGAGCCTATTTGGCAGCTTGTCTGCAGGTTTCCTGCTCATTCCCCGTTTGGGCACTGACCAAATCATTATCGCCACCGGCCTCGCGCTGGTCATCCTAGGTACAGCCGGCCTAAAACTCTTGCGCCCCCCGGTAATACTCTCTATCATTGCGGTCACTCTCGGCGAGCTGACCCTCATTTCCTTAATTTCCCCCGCCCGATCTCCCCAAATTGTCTACTCCGGAGACGGTATCTACCAAAAAATCCTCATCAGGGACACGTCCTCAGCGCCTCGCACCCGTTACTTAATCCAGGATAAAAACACTTCTGCGGCTATTTATCTTGAATCCCCGGACCATGTTTTTGACTATACCCAGTATTACTCTCTCTATAAAACATTCTTTCCCTCGGCCAAAAAAGTCCTGGTCATAGGCGGCGGCGCATATACCATCCCCAAATCCTACCTGGCCGACTCGCCGGATTTTCAAGTCGACGTGGCTGAAATTGAGCCTGGTCTATATCTTTTAGCCCGGAAATATTTTATCCTCCCCGACTCCCCCCGCCTCACAAATATTACCGCCGACGGCAGGTCCTACCTCGCTCGTTACCCCGGCTCCTACGACATTATCTTTGCCGATGCTTACTCCTCTTTCCTTTCCATTCCTGGGCATCTCGTCACCCGGGAATTTTTCCGGCTTGCCAAATCCCGCCTTTCCCCCGACGGCTTATTCATTGGCAACTTTATAGGTTCAATCACTCCCACTTACCCGTCTTATTTCCTCTCCCAACTCAAAACTTTTACCTCCGTCTTTCCCGCCCACCTGGTCTTTACCCTCGACCAATCCGACCCCGGCCGCATTCAAAACCTGATATTTGTCGGCTTTAATCAACCCCCCTCCTCTCCCTCCTCCAGCCTCCCATCTAACTTCAAAATCCACCTTCTGGATACTAACACCTATGATCTGACGCCACATCCCGTATTCACCGACAATTACAATCCGGCTGAATACATTTTAGCTCAGACCCTCAAACACTCTTTTTAGCTTCTGGCTGCTTGTCTGTTGTTTTTGAAACAGTCTCGGCACAGTACCGGTTTGTCACCTCTCGGTTCAAACGGAACCGTATCCTGCCTGCCGCAATTGCTACAGGTAATAGGATAATCTCGCCGCTGCCCCATCGTGTCAGACTTTTTTTTGGCGCGATCCTCGGGACATCGGGTAGGGGGATTGGTAAATCCTTTCTCCTGGTAAAACTTTTGCTCGCCGACTGTCCATACAAACTGTTTACCGCAATCGCGGCAAGTTAGGGTCTGATCCTGCATTGTTTGATCATTCATATTGATATTAACTTTTTCACTAAAAAAGCCCAGCTAAACCTAGGCCTTATAAAAAGTAGTATTTTTTCACCTCCTTCTAGTTTAAAATCCCAAGTCTTCCTGTACCTCCGGGACAAAAAACCAGAAGGACCATCAACCGGGCTGCCTGCATTATACCACTTCCCAACCTATTTCAGAAAGTCCAGCGGGCTAAGCCTTACTCCGCCTTTGATAATCTCAAAGTGCAAATGCGGTCCCGTAGACCTCCCCGTTGACCCTTCCAGTCCTATCTTGTCTCCCCTGTTTACTGTTTGTCCCACTGATACTAATGTCTTTGATAAATGCCCGTATAAAGTCACAAAACCATTTCCGTGATCAATCTCCACCCGAATTCCGTACCCGCTTGAATCCGGCCACCCGGCCACAATCACTCTCCCGGCGTCTGCCGCCACCACCGGCGTTCCAAATGCCGTTGCTATATCTAAGCCCCGATGATAAAACCTATAACCCTGGGTAATCTTGCCGCCTATCGGCCACACAAATCGCCCCAGAGCTGACACTGCTCCCGCATTGGGTGTCAATTGCGCGGTGCTCTTTACCGGCGACCACAACACCTCCGCCGGCTTTACTCCGTCCGGAATCACCAGCTCCTGACCCACTGCCAAGGCAAATGTCTCATTATCCGCAAACGTATTGAAGGGAAAATCCACAATTCCCTGGGGATTGGTATTGTACTTTTTGGCTATCGAATACACTGTCTCACCTCGCCCGACTTTATGTCTCACTCCGGTTACCGGCAAAATTCTTAATTTTTGCCCGGGTTTTATTTGATTCACCGAAGTCAAATTATTCTCCCATCTGATAGTATCTACCGACACTCCGAATTTTTCCGCTATTCCGGAAGCCGTGTCTCCCCCCTGCACCTCGTATTCCATCACTTTATCTCTCACTTTTTCCGATACTTGAGTCGTCGTATCTGTCTCCCCCACCTGCATTATTTCCAGCTCGGCCGACTGCTCCAAATTCTCCCCTCGCCCCACTCCCGGCAGCGAGTTAGCCAGTACCGGCGCCAATACCACGGACATGGCCACCAGTCCTCCCATGGCCGAATGCACAAACGGCCTGGCAAACCTCCCCCGCTGCCTGTACAAACTCCCCGCCACCCACCGCTTGATTCTCTCAAACCTGGAAAAAGCCCTGTACAACCTTCTGAACAAAAACCCATACCAAGCCTTCCCAAACTCCTTCAGCTCCTCCATAGTTTCCCCACCTTATCACACCAAAAACGTATTTACAAACTAGCCCCCGGCCCCCCGTATAGCCCTTTTTGCTTCTTCCGCGTCCGACCAGGGTCGCTCGGTTTTACCAATCAAAATTGTCCTTTCATGTCCCTTTCCCGCCAGCAGCACAATATCTCCCGGCCCCGCCTCCTTTATTGCCTTTTTTATAGCCTCCCCCCGATCGTTTTCTTTAACTATTTTCATATCACCCCTCTTATCCCCTCTTACGGCGAAGACACGAGTAGGAGACGAGAATTTAAGAGGGGAAGAACGAAGTTCAGGGGTGATACCAGACATTATTTGTCTTGCTATCTCATCCTGACTCTCACTTCTCATGTCATCCGACGTAATAATCACCACATCCGCAAGTCTCGACGCAATCTCTCCCATCATCGGCCTTTTACCTTTGTCCCTCTCACCTGTACACCCAAAAACCAGTATCAGCCTCTTCTCCGCCCCTAATTCTTTTCTCAACTGCAACAACACTTGGTCCAATGCATTCGGCGTATGCGCAAAATCCACAATCACACGAAACTTTTGCCCCGCCTTCACCTCCTCCCTCCTCCCCGGCACCCCCTCAAAATCCTTAATCACCGTCTCTACTATCTGGGATCTGACTTCTAATATCCTAGCCACCGCCTCCGCAGCTCCGATATTATATCTATTATAATCTCCCCAAAGCGCCGGGCTGATATTCTTTAATTTCGATTTTGAATATTTAATAATTCGTGTTTTAGAATTTGATTTAAAATTGAAAATTGAAAATTGAAAATTCTTAAATGACGGATCATCTGCATTCAAAACCGCAAATTTAACTCCCTTAAACAACTTCAGCTTCGCTCTCCGGTATCTTTCCATCGTCACAAAATCATCCAGATGCTCATGGGTAATATTAGTCAATACTCCTACGGCAAAATTGCACCCCAGTACTCTGTACTGGTCCAGTCCGTGGGCTGTCACCTCCAGCACCAAATGTGTCACTCCCGCATCTGCCATTCGCCGCAGCAGCGGCTGCATCCGTCTGGCATCCGGATTAGTCGTATGCAGTCCTGTGTCCACCTCCTCACCCCCGATTTTTGCCGCCACCGTCGAAATCAGCGCCGCATTCAAACCGGCCGCCCGCAGTATTTCATAAATCAAAGTCGCCGTCGTCGTCTTCCCGTCCGTCCCCGTCACCCCGATTACAAACATCTTCCTCGCGGGATACCTATACCAAGCTATCATCACCACCGACACCAAGTAGTGATAAATATTTTTCACCCTCTGCCCCCACCACTTCACCTCCATCCCCCCATCTTACCAAACTCCCCCCATCAACAAGTATTCAGTGCTACCCCCGTTCTCAACTTCACAAACTCATTAAAAACCACCCTTATCCCATTTTCATTCTTCCACTATCTATCCGGTGTATATTCACCCCCCGGTTTAACCGGCGAGTTGACCCTGTACAACACCTGGTCTTCCGATATGTATTTCATCATAAACGCCCAGGAGCGTCGCTGGGCAAACCAAGCGGTTACCAAGATCATATTCAAATACTTCATCCCCATCTTGTCAAATAAGTTTAGACTTCTGCGTACGTTATCGGCAACTGTGATACTTTCCGGCTCGACAATAATATCCTTCTCCGGTACCCCTCGTTCCACAGCATACCCCCGAAAAACCTGAGCTTCAGGCTCCCCCTGCTCATAAAAAGGATGGCCCCCGGTAATAAATATCTTTGGAGCCAAACCCCCTTTATACAGCTTCACCGCCTTTTGAATTCGGGACAAACTTTTACTTCCAAACACAAATATCAAATCAGAAATACGCAGCACATCTTCTTCCCCCAAATAACCGGCCACCTCGCCTAGAACCTCCTTAAGATCTACATCATCCACCCGAGCTAATGTCTTTTTTACCACTTCCTGCTCCAAGCTTTTCCCCTCCGATATCACCTCTTCCCAACCGACATCATCCAGAAAAATTCCAGAAGATATTCCCAAAAAATTTAACCAGTTCACGACCGTATCAAAACTGGGGTAATGGACATCCGCCTTTCCCTTCACCGGATCCCGCCAGGCTTCCTTCTCCCAGCCATGCCAACATCTTACCAAAAATCTGCCTCGCTTCCATTTAGCCATTCAATTACGCCTATTTATACAACTGACTATGAGTACCAAGCATTTCAAAATAAACCGTGTTATTATCAATCATCCGAAAAACCGCCCGCCAATCCCCAGTAATATTAATACTTCTGTATCCCTGGTATTTTCCCGAAAGTACATGATTGTTTAGAAGGGGATGAAACCTATCAGAAGCAAATATTTCAATTCGTTCCCGGGCTGATTTTTGTACCGATTTCGGAGCTTTTCTCAATTGCTTGATAAACCTCTCCGCAAAATCTATTTGCATTTTTATTTCTTCCCTGCAATTACCTTATCCAAAAACTTCAGCGCCTTATCAGTCGAGTCGAAAGAATAATATGCTCCTCTCTTTCGTTCTTCCTCAGCTTCCCTAAGAGCCTTAATCAAATATTCACTCGGTTCCTCCGAATCAGACACATGAATAGTCCTGGTTTTGATTAAGTTCTTTAAATATGCATTCACCAAAGCACTCAAACTAAAACCCAATTCTCGGGCTGTTTGCATAGCCGCCCGCTTCAGTTTAGGGTCGGTTCTTAAATTAATTACCGCTGAGTCCATAATCAAAGTATATACAAAATATATACAATGTCAACACTTATAATACCGCCAGCCAGACACCAAATATGGCCAATACCAAGCCAACCAGCCACGCCCTGGCTACAATCTTCGGTTCTTCCCAGCCGACCAACTGCAGCCAATGGTGCAGTGGTGCAATCGGGAAAATCCGCTTTTTCATAAATCGTTTGCTATATAACTGCAACAAACTTGAGAGTCCTTCCGCCAAAAACACTCCCCCGATTACCATCAAAGCCACGATTTTGCCCGACAGCAACCCTACTACTGCCAGTGTCGCCCCAAATGCCAGGCCCCCTACATTTCCCAGCATTATCCGCGCCGGATAAATATTAAAGTACAGATATGCCATTAGTGACCCCAGCCACAAGACTATGAAAGTCGCCAGCACCCCGTCCAGATCAGCCATGGATATCAGCCAAAAAGCCATCAGGCAAATCATCAGTAATCCGCACGACAATCCGTCCAGGCCGTCAGTAAAATCAAATGCATTAGCAAATGCCACGATCACCAAAGCTGCCAAAAAAAAGTACCCGATCCCCAAAAACACCGGCCCCCAATACGGTATGTAGACAAAATCGATTTTCAAACCCCAATGCAAAATAGCCGCCGACCCCAGCGCCACCACCCATTGCAGCATAAATTTATGCCGCATTCGTAATCCAAAAAAACCGGCTTTGTTAAACCCCAGGATCTTGATTACGTCGTCGTAAAAACCTAAAAGACCAAAACCTATAAATGTAAATGTGATCGCTACCAGTTCTCCCAGTATCGGGTACCCCGAAATTATCCCCTCTCCGCGGGTTATCAAAAATACTGCCGCAAACATCACCGCTACCACCACCGCCACCGGTATCCCCCCGCCGGTCGGTACCCCAGCTTTGCCGGCATGCATTTCTCTGATTTTATAAAACGCCTTTGTAGCAGTCTTTCTCACTTCCCCTGTTTCCTTTTTTCGGGTAAATTTTAATTTATACAGCAAGCCTATATACGGCACCATCACGGCAAAGGTCACTAAAAACGCCAAAATTAGAAGTCCCAAATAAGAATGCATCGCTTTAATTATATATAATACGCTTGTGAGCAAATCCAAAAAAGTCGTCCATTTTATGGGTATTGGCGGCTCCGGACTCGCCGGCATCGCCCAAATTGCAAAAGCTTACGGCTTTCAAGTCACCGGCTGTGATATCGCAGCCGAGACCTCCTATCTAAAAAAAGTCACTGACGCCGGCATCCCCGTTTTCCTGGGTCACGACCCGGCTCACCTGAAAAAAACCGAAATCCTGGCGGTATCCCCGGCAATTTTTTACCAAAACGACGACCATCCGGAAACCGCTCTGGGTCGAAAACGGAAAATTCTCATGAAATGGCAGGAATTCATGGGCACGTACCTGCACCGGGGAAAATTTGTCATCTGCATTGCCGGTACCCACGGTAAAAGCACCACCACCGCTCTGGCCGGGCATCTTCTGGAAACCGCCGATCTGGACCCCACCGTGGAAATCGGAGCCACCGACCCTATCTGGCATAACAACGTCAGAATTGGTAAATCCCCATACTTCATTTCCGAGGCTGATGAATTCCACGACAATTTCGCCTCCTACCATCCCGACGTCATAATCCTGAACAATCTCGAAATGGACCACCCGGAATATTTTACTTCCGAGCAAAAACTCCTTTCCGCCTACCAAAACTTCATCAATCACCTCAAACCGCTTGGCCGCCTTATTTTTAACACCGACTCCCCTCTTCTTCACAAACTGCATCTGCCGTCCGATTCAATTCCCTATTCCCTAAACGCTGTTCAAAACATAAAACTCACTCCTACCCGCACCTCCTTCAACTACCAAAGTCACCAATATCAGCTAAAAATCCCCGGCCTGCATAATATCTCCAACGCTCTCGGAATAATTGAGCTAGCAAATATTTTAAAAGTCTCCGCGTCTGTCTCTATCTCCACTCTCAAATCTTTTTCCGGGGTCGGCCGCCGATTGGAACTTATCGGTGAAAAATCCGGCATTAAAGTTTACGACGATTATGCCAACCACCCCACCGCTTTTGCCGCCACCATCCAAGCTTGCAGACAAATAAATCCCGAAGGCCGCCTCTGGGTAGTCATCGAACCCCATACCTTCAGTCGTCTGCGCTCGCTTCTACCTCAACTTCCCGCCTCGCTCACCAAAGCCGACCAGATTATTGTTTCTAAGATCTTCGCTTCCCGCGAAACTGACCCCGGTGATTTTTCCGGTGCCGATATTGCCGCCGCCGCCAAACATCCCCACGCGCGATATATCCCCGATTTTCCTGATATAGCCCAGGCAATCAAACAGGAAGCCAGCCCCGGTGATACCATCCTGGTTATGGGCAGCGGTCTTTCCCACAAACTCTCCCGCCAGATTCTCCATGATCTTAAAAACTAATCGCCACATTTCCAAGTGGTTGCTACCAATTGCGGGCTTTATCTCCCTCACCCTATTTTTGACACATGATTATTACCGATTCCAAATCCCGGCCACCCAAATCATTTCCCATATCCTAGCTGCCAATCCCCTACAATATTCCCAGGTCTCCACTTCTCCCTACGGTTACATTCTTACCCCCCAATATATTCACCGCATCAGCTTCCACAGTGGAGGGATTATTTCCCAAATAGCCTTCCTTTTGGCTTTCAACCCCCAGGCTAGAGCTGTTACTTACTGGAACCACGTCTTTCTCAGATCACCTGATTTAATATCTAACGTCCCTTTAGTCGCTCACGAATTGGTTCATACTGTCCAGTATCAGTTTCCCCATCTCTCCTATCACATTGCTCGTTACCTCTGGTACTACTTTGCCCAAGGATATGAATCGGTTCCTTACGAACAAGAAGCCTTTAAATTCCAGCTACTAATCATCCAGGCACTCTCCGATTAACCGCTGTATAATTTCACCCATGACAGCTCAAATTCTTCGCGCCCAATATCCCAAATTTATTTACGAAAAATTTAATTACAAAATTGCCGGCGGGAACGTAGAAACTGAATTTTTCTATTCTATTCCGCCTGACCACGAATTTGTCCACAGAATTTCATTTCTAAATATCTCTGAACCACCAACCACAAACCATGAACTCTTGGAACCTCTCATCTTCCACCTCGGCCTCTCCAAAATGTTTTCCTACTGGAAAACCACCTGTTCGCCCCTAATTGAAATTCGAGCCAGACACCTTTCTCCGGATCAAACCGCCTTCTGGCATAAGTTATTCATCAAAGGTATGGGCGAATATTTCTATAAAAACCAGATCGACTTCTCCTCCCCAGACTTTCTAGTTATTCAAAACGCAGGGAGGCCAGGAAAGTCGCGCGCAATCATGCCCCCCCGAGCGAAGTCGAGGGGAGCGCGTGAGCACGACCTTTCCGCCTCCCGAGTTTTAATACCAATCGGCGGCGGCAAAGACTCAATCGTCACTCTCGAGCTTCTCAAACCCCATTTTGCCATCACCCCCTTCATCATCAATCCTGTTCCCATCATGCTCGACGTAAGCCGCACCGCCGGCTTTCCTCATCCTGTCACCGTCCGCAGCGAAATCGACCCATATCTTCTCAACCTTAACCGGCAAAGTTACTTAAACGGCCACGTTCCCGTCACCGCCGCTCATATCTTCACCAGCCTTTTAGCCGCAGCGCTTAATAATTGCCGGTTTATCGCCTTCTCCAACGAGCGCAGTTCCGACGAAGGCAATGTTTCATACCTTGGCCACACTATCAATCACCAATACTCCAAAACCCTCGAATTCGAAACCGATATCAGTAAATACCTAATTAAAAATTTAAAATTTAAAATTAAAAATTTTAGCTTCCTGCGTCCTCTCTACGAACTGCAAATAACTAAACTGTTCTCCCGCTACCCCCAATATTTCCAGGTCTTCTCCAGCTGCAATACCAATTTCAAACTCGACCCCCGCCAGCACCCCCAAAGTGGCCTCTGGTGCAAAACCTGTCCCAAATGCGTTTCCACCGCACTCCTTCTCACCCCCTTTATTGGCAAAGATAAAGTTATCGAAATCATGGGCGCTTATCCCCCCGACTTACCCCAAAACCTGGAAATATTAATAGAACTTCTGGGGCAAAAGCCCGTCAAACCCTTCGAGTGTGTCTTGACCCGCGCCGAAGCCCAAGCTGCCTATACAGACCAGGGCTTGGACAAACTTCTCTCTTCTTGGCTGGAAAACCCCAATATGCCCCCCCGGTTTGCCCAAATCTTGAAACATGCTGTATAATATCTCTACTAAACCCCCCTGTGAGACCGAAAGGTATTTGCAGGGGTTTTTTGTGATAAAGTTGGCATATGAAAACAAAAAGAAGTATTCTTCTCATCGATGGAAGCAACTTTTATTTCAAGTTAAAAAAGTTAAAACTCCACCATCTCCTTGAATTCGACTTCTCGTCATTTTCCTCTTTCTTGGCCAGGAAAACTACAATTGTCAAAAGAAACTACTACGTCGGAAAAATACGCCAAGACGGAACGGAAAAAACAGAGAAACTTTTTGCAGCCCAACAAAAACTTATTGCTAAGCTTAAACAACATCAATTTCACTATTCGCTTGGATTTCTCCTCAAAAACGATGGTGTTTATCACGAAAAAGGAGTTGATGTTCAAATAGCCGTAGATATTCTGGTGTCGACATATGAAAATGTCTGTGATCATATTATTTTAGTTTCCTCAGATACAGACTTATCTCCCGCCATCAAAAAAGCAGTTGAAAAAGGAAAGACCATAGAATATGTAGGATTCTCTCATCAACCCAGTTTAGGATTGATTAAATTCTGCTCCGAATCCACACTTTTAAAAGAGGAGGATCTAAAACAGTTTCTCTCACCCCACAAATGATTTTTGATCAAATATCCCAGTTCGACAGAGTTTTAATTTTAGGTTTTGCCCGCGAGGGTCAGTCTACCTACAAATTTCTCCGCTCCAAATTTCCAAAACTAATAATTGGCCTGGCCGATCAAAAAACCCCCGACTGGATCCCGGACGACCCCAAAACCGAAAAATATTTCAGCCCCGACTATCTCAGCCAGTCACTAATCACTAATCACTATCACCTAATTATAAAGACCCCCGGCATTTCCCCCCACAAACCGGAAATCATCGCTGCCAAAACCAAAGGAGCCAAATTCACCTCCCACACCCAGATCTTTTTCGAAATCTGCCCCAGCAAAAAAACTATCGGGATTACCGGCACTAAAGGCAAGAGTACGACCACCTCTCTCATTCACCATATCCTGACCGCAAACGGCATCCCCGCAGTTTTAGCCGGCAACATCGGCCGCCCCGCCCTTGATTTCCTCCCGGAAATTACCCCCGAAACTTGGGTAATTATGGAACTTTCTTCTTATCAGCTTATGGATTTAAACACCTCTCCCCACATTGCGGTCTTACTAAGTATTTACCCCGACCACCTCGACTATCACACCGATTTTATAGAATACAAAACAGCTAAATTGAATATCACCAAATTCCAAACCCCGAATGACTATTTAATCACCCAACTCAAAGTTCCAACCCGCGCCCAAAAAATCCCTCTCTTCCGGCCGTCCCAGCCTATCCCCAGTCAACTCTTAGGCTCCCACAACCAACTAAACATCCAACCCGCCGTCATTATCGGCAATTTGTTAGATATTCCTGAAGCCAAAATCTTCTCCGCTGTCAATAATTTCACTCCCCTGGACACCCGGCTTCAGCTGGTAGCAACCAAAAACGGAATCCGCTTTTTTGCCGACACTCTGGCCACTATTCCCGAAGCCACCATCGCTGCCATTGACGCGTTACACCCCGATGTTTACACCCTGATTGCCGGCGGGCACGAACGCAAACAAAATTACTCCGAACTGGCCAAAAAGATACTGTCCGGCAATATAAAAACTCTCATCCTTTTCCCCGCCACCGGCACCAGAATTTGGGAGGAAGTCAAAAAAATAGGGGGTAGAAAAATTAACCACTTTTTTGCCAGCTCAATGTCTGACGCTGTCAAAATGGCACTGGATCATACTGCATCAGGCAAAATCTGCCTCCTCTCCCCCGCCGCCCCCAGTTTTACTCTCTTCAAAGACTACCGCGACGAAAGTAATCAATACAGAAAATTCATCCAAGAGATTTCCTAATCATCACCACTGTGGCAAATCGCCCTTCTGCTTCGCCGGTTTTTACCGACCGGACATGAGAATAAAACCTCGAGTCAGAATAAACATCTACACTACTAATTTCAATATTCTTTTCTCTCACCCCCGCCTCAAAAAACTGTCGCCTCAAAAAACCCGCCATGTCAATTCGCCACTTCCCATCTGTACCCCTTTCCACAAACTCCGTCCATCCCGGATGCGCAAACGGCAAATCCCCTTCCCATACATAAGACTCCCTGGAAATCCCCGGCCCGGCCGCCGCTATCACATTCCCTGCCCAACTGCCTAAACTCTCCATCTCTTTTATTACCTTCTCCGGCAGTTCTCTATCCAACCCCTGGCGTCCTAAATGCACTAGTACTAATATTTTCTTCACCGGATCATACACTACCGTCGCATGGCAATCGGCCGTTAACATAAACAGACCCACCCCCTCCTCCTTCATCACCAGCGCGTCTCCCTCCACATACTTGTCTTTCTGACTGCTCCCCACCTCCACAATCCTGGTTCCCAGCTCCAAAGACGCTATCACGCAGTCCTCCTGTTTAATCCCCAATTTGCCTAAAAACTTCCGTCGATTACAGTCTACAGTTACCGTATCTCCCCAATTGACAGACATATTCCCATCAGCCACTTCCGACACCCCATACACCACCTCCCCAAATCCCGCCAATAATTTGGACTTAAGCATAAATTCACTATATCTTAACATTGAATTTCCCGGGTATAATACCCTGGCATGGCGCAATTTTTGGTCACCGGTGGTACCCCCCTCTCCGGACACATTACCATCTCCGGCAATAAAAACGATATTTTAAAACTTTTAGCCGCCTCCATCTTAGCCGAGGGCTCAGTCACATTAACCAACGTCCCGGATATCCGGGACGTAGCCGCGATGGTAGAAATACTTGAATCTTTAGGCGCCAGAGTCAAAGGTTTGCATTCACCCACAATAATAATCGACCCCGCTGGCATCAAAAGTTGGGAAATTAATCCCGCTTTAAGCCGCAAAGTCCGCTCCTCCATCATGTTTCTCTCTCCTCTCATGGCTAAATTCGGAAAAGTAAACTTAGGTTTCCCCGGTGGAGACGTCATCGGCAAACGCGCCATCAGTACCCATCTGGATGCCCTCTCTTCCTTGGGTGCCAAATTCACTCTTACAACCGATACTATCACTGGCAAGTTTTCTCCTCCCAAATCCCCCGTCAGTATATTTTTGGACGAAGCCTCCGTCACCGCCACCGAAAACACCCTCATCCTCGCTTCCACTCTTCCTATCACCACCACCATCGAAGACGCCGCCTGTGAACCTCACGTAACCAATCTTGGCCAGTTTCTAAGCCGGATGGGAGCTGATATCTCCGGTCTGGGTTCCGGCATCATTACTGTCACCGGCGCTCCCCACCTCAAAGCTGTCACCCATGCTGTCACCCCCGACTATATTGACGCCGGCACTTACGCCATTGCCGCTGCCGTCACCCATGGCCAAATTTCCATCTCTCCGGTCAACCCCACCGATATGCGCATGATCCTTTTGTATCTCTCCCGTTTAGGTGTTAAATATTCCTGGCCTCAAAAAGACACTCTTCAGATACTCCCCTCCGATCTGTCTATAGATCCGGAAAAACTTGGACTAAGGCAAAAATTCCAAACCCGCCCCTGGCCCGGCTTTCCCACCGATCTCTTAAGCCCCCTTATCCTTCTGGCTACCCAGGCCAAAGGAACCGTTCTCATGCACGACTGGATGTACGAAACCCGGATGTTTTTTACTGACAAACTCGTCGCCATGGGTGCCAATATTACTCTTTGCGACCCCCACCGCTGCCTGGTCACCGGCCCTACCCCCCTCGTCGGCCGACACCTGGCCTCCCCGGATATCAGAGCCGGCATGTCAATTCTCATTGCCGCCCTGGCCGCAAGAGGCGAAAGTGTCATCGACCACGCTGAGATTATCGAGCGCGGTTACGAAAATCCCGCCGCCCGTTTCCAAAGCTTAGGCGCCCAAATCCGCCGCGTCGACCGCCACGAATAGTCAAATTAACATGATAGGTTCTAACGAGTGGAAAAGGTTTTCGCTATCTCTACCTGAGCTTTTATAATTGCCTCAACCTCAGCTTCTTTCCCCATTTCTAATCGGTCCATCCTTTCATTAATCGATCGTTCATCAGGTAAACAAGGGTCAGGAAAATTTTCGTTCATAAAATCCAAAAATTCGGCGGGATAAAAAATAATATATCGTAATCCGGACCCCACTGGTGGTGCAACCACTATTATTGTTTCCACAAAGGGTGAACACTCTATATCTGTATACCCAATTACCTGATAAACTCCTTTTGATTTTTCGATGATTCTCTCGCTTTTTTTATCAAATTCTATTATATGAAAAGACTTAGTAGATGTTAAATCACCTTCAATCACATTTCTCAAAAGCCAATCTGCATCTTTAAAATCACTTGATACTGCATCAAAACTCAATGCACCTATCAAACCGCCCCTGCGTCGTTCTTTAGGAAAAAAACTTACATATCTTCCGGTTTTACTGTCCAACTTTCTTTCCGAAATCCGATCCACCTCTTCAAACTTAACCCCCTCAGGATATTGAAAAGACAAATTTACCAGTCTCGATTTAAACAATCCCCCATCCTTACGCTTACTTATATTCCAAGACAAACCTAAAACCAATATTAGCAACACTATTCCAATTCCCCAAACCCAACTCACTTTCTTCATCAGCTTATTCTAGCACTACCCCAGAAAAAACGACCCTACGTGTATAATCTTACTGTGGTTGATTTATCCTCCTATAACACACTCCGGATTTCCGCTAAAGCCAGTAACCTCATCGAAATAAATACTGCCGATGACATTAATAAACTTCCTCCCGAAAACGTTTTCTTCCTGGGCTCCGGTGCCAACATCCTATTTACCAAAGATTTCCCCGGTACCATCGCCAAAATCAAACTTTCCGGCATCAAAGTCCTCAAAGAAACCAATACTGATGTCCTCATAGAAGTTGCCGCCGGAGAAAACTGGCATGATTTTGTCACCTGGGCCGTAGACCACAACCTCTCCGGCATAGAAAACATGGCTCTTATTCCCGGCACTGTAGGAGCCGCCGCAATCGGTAATATCGCAGCCTACGGAGGCAACCAGGAAGACATTTTCGCCTCACTCCAAGCTACAAATATTAAGACCCAAAAAAACCAGGAGTTTTCCAAAACTGACATGCAATTTGGCTATCGTAATAGCTTCCTGCGCCAACATCCCGATTACCTCGTCACCTCCGTCACTTACCGACTCTCCAAAACTGCCCATCTGAATACCTCATATCATGCCACCCGCCACGCCTCACTTTTATCGACTCTCAACCAAATCAATACTCCCCCCTTCACCATCCGTCATGTATTTGACGCTGTCGTCAAAATCCGCTCGGAAAAACTTCCCGATCCGAAACTTGTTGGCACCGCCGGGAGTTTTTTCAAAAACCCCGTTGTTTCCAAAGAAAAATTTCACCAGCTGAAACAGCAGATACCAGATCTTCTGGCATACCCTACCGAAAAGCTCTCTTACATAGATCCGGAAGAGCAATCTGAATATGTGAAAGTTTCTATCGGCCGGGCTTTAGACGAGCTCGGCTGGCGCGGCAAAAGAATCGGTAATGTGGGCACTTTCCCCCAACATGCCTTAGTTATTGTCACTTACCCCGGCGCGACAGGCCAGGAAGTCTACCAATTCGCCGAAATGATGCGCGCCAACGTTAAAAAGAATTTTGACATAAACCTCGAATACGAAGTGGTCATTATCTAGCTCGTCAATCTTGTCATATCCGGGCACGATATCTCCCCCCAACTAACCAAAAACTTTCCTTTCAAATTGCCCTGATGTAGCCAAAACTGAACTCTCGCTCCACAACCCCTACATTTATCTTCACGTAATGCAAAGCCCGGATCCCCCTGATCTTTTGCCCTCCTCATCGCCTGCCGCAAACTTTCACAAGACGCTTCACTTATAGTCTTAAACCTTCGTCGAGCCTCCATCTCCATAGACTAACACATTATAGGGCATCCTTACCCCAAATTCAACCGATTTATCCAACAGCTCTGAATCAATTCATCCATAACTTCTTCTCAACTTATCCTTCACCCTCTTTCTCTCTATCGCCAGTTCGATCAACTTACCCAACAGCTTTGAATATGGCAATCCCGAAGCTCCCCACAATTTCGGGTACATCGAAATGTTCGTAAACCCCGGCAAGGTATTAATCTCATTAATCACAAACTTTCCTGTCGGGGTCAAAAACATATCCACCCGCGCCATACCCGCGCACTCCAGCACCTTAAACGTCTTTATCGCCAACCTTTGGCATTCTGCCACTTCATCTCTTGATAACTTCGCTGGTATCACCAGCTCCGCCCCATTTTCGTCAATATATTTAGCCTCATAATCATAAAATTCATTTTTGGCAATCACTTCCCCCGGAACCGATGCCACGGGGTCATCATTACCTAATACTGAAATTTCGATTTCCCGTCCCTTCACCTCCTCCTCTACTACCACTTTGGTATCAAATTCCAAAGCAGCAGTTACCGCCGTTTCCAGCCCCCTCTTACTCTTACACTTACTTATTCCCACCGACGATCCCATATTAGCCGGCTTCACAAACACCGGAAATTTATCCACCTTAATTTTCTGCCCTCTCTTCACTACTTGATATCTGGCTACAGGAATTTCAGCTTGAACCAATAACCGTTTCTGCACATCTTTATCCATCCCAACTGCTGATCCCAACACCCCTGCCCCCACATATGCCGCATCCAAAAGTTCAAACATCCCCTGTAGTGTCCCGTCCTCCCCAAACGTCCCGTGCACTATGGGAAAAAACACATCCACTTTTTCCTCCTGAACAACCAGACTTTTATCACCGCTGGGCAATGCTTTCATCTCTGCTCCCTTCGGCAACCACTTTTGGTCCAACTTGTGCCACTGCCCAACTTTATCCACTCCCAAAAGCACCACTATATATTTATCCCGATCCAAAGCTCTGTAAATCGACGCTGCAGACCTGACCGACACCTCATGTTCTCCCGATCTTCCTCCAAACACCAGCCCCACCCTGATTTTTCCCATTTCCCGCCATTATATAATACTCTCACCATGCCCCTTTCCCTTCTTCGTCTCTGGACCGGACCACTGCCTCATCAGGAACTTTTTCCCGACCGTAAAATTAATCCCCTTCTCCATTGGCTCATCCACCCCGTCAAGCGCCGCCTGGCTAAATACTACCTGCTGATTTTACAAAAAGTCTTCGGTCTCAAAGTCATCGCTGTTACCGGTTCCGCCGGAAAAACCACGCTCAAAAATATGCTCACCTCCATCCTTAAAATAGAAGGTCCGACAGTAGCCACCCGCGACAATATTACCCCCACCTACAATATACCCTCCACAATCTTTCGTTGCCCCCCCGGTACCCGCTACCTCATCCTGGAAATGGGTGTCGAATACCCTGGTGATATGGATTTCTACACCTGGCTGGCCCAGCCTGACCTAGGCCTTATCTTAAACGTCAACCGCACCCATACCCAGTATCTCGAAAGTATTAGCGAAGTCTCCGCCGAAAAAAGCAAACTCCTCTCCATCCTTCCTCCCACCGGTTTCGCAATAGTCAACGCCGACGATCCCAATATTAAAATCGAGACTTCCGCCCCTGTCTCTAAATTCGGTACCTCAACCGATTGCTATGTCCAGATCAAATCCTCCAGCCTTACGCCGGACTTCACCACTCAGGTTGAATTTCTCATAAATCATAAATCCTACGTCATAAATCTTCCTCTCCTGGGTCGTCACTTCTCTATCAATGCCGCCGCCGCCGCATCAGCCGCTACCCTCCTGGATGTCCGGCTTCAAAATATCATTTACGGCCTGGAACACACCCCTTCCCCACCCCATCGCATGCAGGTCATCCGCCTACCCCAAGGCCCCATCCTTATTGACGACTCCTATAATGCCAACCCGCTGGCAGTCCTTGCCTCGCTCGACACTCTGGCCGAACTAGCCCGTATCACCGGTCTTATTCCTGTTTTAATTTTTGGCCAAATGAACGAGCTCGGCCAATACGAAAAGTCTGCCCACGAAGAAATCGGTCTAAAAATTAAAAATTTAAAATTTAAAATTCTTTTCTGTACCGGCCCAGCGACTAAACACACCATCGCTTCCGCCGGTTTCGGCCAATACTTCGAATCCGTCGACGAACTTACCAAAGCCGTCTCCTTAGCGCTTAGCACTTCGCACTTAGCGCTCATCAAAGCCTCCCGTTCCTTTCACTTTGAAACCGTCGTCGATTATCTTTACAGCCTTCACCGGTAATTCCTGGGATCCGGTATTCTTACCCTGAAACCTATGGCCACTATCTCTCCTCCCGGATCCTCCAGGCACTGCCCTATCTCCTCTCCCAACTCCCTCCTGCTCAAAATCCGGGACAACCCGGGGTAATCCTGAGCATCCCATTTTACCGGTTGACCTCCCTCGCCTTTTATCACAGCCGCCACATGGGATACGCCCTTCATGGTTCCTGACCTGGTTATCATCATCCCCGCCTCCGGCCCGCTATTACCCCATTCCCTCCGAATTTGATCCCCGATTAATCCTCTCACTTCCTCCCGCATGTCCGGTGGATACACCATCTCCACACACAATCCTGTCACCTTACCCCGTTTTCTCCAGCCTCTTTCCTGAGCAGCTTTGGCCAGCAGTCTCTCTTCCTCCCTGGTCGTCACTCCCCGCTTTCCGAAAGCCTGATACGTGCCTACTTCTACCCCTCCTTGCAGTAAAACATCCAATGCAAAAACGAAACAGCACGGAGTTTTATTGGTTTCCTCAACGAATCTTAAATATTTATCCCTCAATTCAGCCAGGCCCATAAATTACGGATTATACCCCCTTGCCGCCGCCAAGGCTTTTTTTATCTCATAAATCTCTTTCTTCAACTTAAAAATCCGCATGTGCAGAAGATTGTGGTCCTCCATCACCATCTTCGCTCCCTCATTCTCCCGAAAATCATCTCCCATATCCGCCAACATCCTCTTGCGCCGGATCTTCTCTGCTTCTTCAGTTTCCAGCCTTTGCAGCTGCCCTCTCAATTCCGCTAACTTTTCCTCAAGTTGAGAAATCTTCATTTTGTATATCACCCTCTTCTTTTCCCCCTCTTAATTTAAGAGGGGGAAATCAAAAGGGGGTGTTACTTAAAAATAATTCTTGAATTCTACCTTCCAAAGTTGACTTGCTTCAAGCCCCGGGGTACAATGTAAAATATAAGCTGCCAACAAGCAGCTAATACCGGGGTTTGACCATCAAACCCCAAGGTCAGCCTGGAAACCCCAGGTTTTTTAAACCCCATGACCAATATCGAAGATCTGCGCGCTGCTGCCATCCAAGCCATAGTTGCAGAAAATAATCTCGCCTCTAAACCTTTCCTTGGTCTTCATGGTGTCGGTCGCTCAAAAGACACCCGGTCACTGGCTGCAATACCCGAGCTGTCTCAACTAAACTTATCCCCAGAAACTGCCACTCACGTAATTAATTTACTTGTCAGATATAAAGCAGGTCACCCCCTGAGCAATGTTCAAAAAGTAGTCCTTGCCTTAAACAATCGCGAACCCGGCTTCTAACCCACCCTAGTCCCGGGCACCCGCTTGCCTTGCAGTAAATCCTTCAGTCTCCCCGGTACTGCCCCGCTGATAATCCACGTTTTCACTCCGCAATCCCGTTCAATTTCCAGACTTTCCTCCACTTTATGCAGCATTCCGCCGGTCACATCCGACCCCTCCGCCCCCCCCACATCCTGTTTTATCACCTCCCAATTTGATTTATTAATTTCCGGGATTATCAGTCCCTGCCTATCCCACACCCCTTCCTCCCGGCTGACCTGGACTATCATCTCAACGTCCCGCAACCTCTCCGTCAATTTTCTGATAATTTTCTCCCCCGACCATACTTTCCACTTCCCTTTCTCCACTTCAATCACGTCCCCGTACAGCACGGGGGTTTTATCCTCCGCAATTGACAACCTTCCCCCGGGGAAAATCTCATGCGGAATAATCAGCTCCGCATCCCTCCCCGCTTTCTCCAGCTCATCCCTCACTATCTCCCCGATCTTTCTCGCGCTCTCCCTCACCCTGGCGATTCCCCGGGCTTCGGATATCCCGTATCTTTCCACTGCCTTGTGGCCGTAATTCCCGCTTCCGCTCACCACCACCATTTTTTTTCCGGGGTCCACTCCCTGGACCAACTCATCACTCAAACGCCTGATAACGGTCAAATCCGCTTTTTCCGCTTCCCATTCCTTTGGCGCCACCAGGCCTCCTCCCAACTTGATAATAATCATAACTTACAGTTTCTCTTCCACAAATTCCCTCACCATCAGTCTCAATCCGAAAATATCCTCATAATGATGTGACCTTCCCGGCAACTCCGTAAATTTGTAATTTGTTACCCCTTTCCGGTTCAGCGCTTCCCGCAGTTCACCCGCAGTCATCACCTGATCCTCAGCTCTCTGAATGAAAAGGGTTCTCACTGCATACCCCTCCAGCCATTTTTCCGCTTCAAACCCCTGTTTTTCCCCCCAGGACACCGCCGTCCCCACAAATACGCATTTCCCCGGCCTCAATCCCCTTTCTTTTATCGCCCGCATCGCCAATATCGGTCCCGCCGATTTGCCGAATATTATATACTCCCCAAATCCGGCCGCTTTCTTCACCAACTTCTCCATCTCTACTTCCATATCAATTAAAGCCGGCCCCACCTGCCAATGGTCATAATACTGCACCCAGGTCTGGTCAAAATCCGGTTTCAAAGCTTTCTCCACCTCCTCTATCCAGCCTTTGTTTCGCCAATTATTCCCCCCCAGTAGTATCAGGTTCATACCCCCATCATACACCCCCGGCCGACTCTTACGTTTTCGTCAGATTCTTCAGGAATTCATCATTACTTTTGGTTTTCTTCATTTTGGCAATCATCAGCTCCGTCCTCTCATCCACATCCAGCAAATCCAGCATCCGCCGCAGCTGGATCACTTTCTCCAGCCTGTCCCCCAACAATTTTTCCTCCCCCCGCGTCCCGCTTTTCAACAAATCAAAAGAGGGAAAAATCCGCCGGTCCGCCAGTCTCCGGTCCAAATGCAGCTCCATATTTCCCGTCCCCTTGAACTCCTCGTACACCAGGTCATCCTGCCGCGACCCGGTATCGACAAGACACGTCCCCAGTATCGTCAAGCTCCCGCCCTCTTCAAATTTTCTGGCCGCTCCGAAAGCTTTTTTGGCCGGATATATAGCCGCTGCAGAAAATCCGCCCGATAAAGTTTTCCCCGAATCCGGCGAAATCATATTGTAAGCCCGAGCCAGCCGGGTAATCGAATCCAACAGCACAAAAACGTCTTTTTTCAGCTCTACCAGCCGCTTTGCCCGTTCCAAAGCCAGCTCTGCGATCCGAACCTGTTCCAAAGGCGGCTCGTCAAAATGCGACGCGGCTACTTCACCTTTCAGTGATCTGGTAATCTCCGTTACTTCCTCCGGCCGCTCCCCTATAAGAACTGCCATCAGATGCATATCCGGATAATTTTTAGACAGAGCTGCAGCAATCTCCCGCAGCAGCCACGTTTTGCCCGCTTTCGGCTGGGCTACAATCAACCCTCGCTGTCCTTTACCGATGGGAGCTATTAAATCTATTATTCGCGTTGACAAAATCTCCGGCTCTGTTTCCAGTCTCAGCTGTCCCTCCGGAAACACCGCCGTCATGGCGTCAAAATCCGGCCGGTTTGCCGCTTCTTCCGCTGGCAGACCATTTACTTTCTCGACTTTCAAAAGTCCCCAGAACCGTTCATTTTCTTTCGGCTCCCGGGCCTGTCCCCCTACCATGTCCCCGGGGCGCAGGTTAAATCGCCGCACTTGTGAGGCCGAAATATACACATCTTTGGACGATGGAATCATCCGCGGACGCAAGTACCCGTGCCCGTCAGGTGTGATGTCTAAAAATCCTTCCACAAACTCAGTTGGCAATCCGGCATCCGGAATCACCCGATCATCAACTACACCGTCAAAATTCCCCTGCCCGTTTGTCGGTCCGCCGGCCGGGCCGAACGCGGGTCTCGGGCTGTACGGCCTGACTTGTCTCACTCCCACCGGCCTGGGACCGGCCGCCCTGGGCGCTACCCTGCCGATCACCCTCACCACTCCCGGTCGCATCACCGATCTTACTCCCGACCCAGGTACAGCCCCGCTTTCGGAAACCGGGCCCGGCCCAGAAGTCATATCAACCTGATCATCAGCCATAATGATTCCTTAGCTTAGCCGAATACAAAAATTCGAAATATCATTAAAATTCACTCGATTAGGGGGAAACTTCCAATTACCAAAAGAGGATAGCGCTAGTATATCACCCCCTACCCCTCTGTCAATCCCCACCCCAATGCTCCTGCTACCACCAACCCCGCCCCCATACCCACTTGTCCTGTATCTTTCTCCAACACCCCTGTGGCAGTAAGTAGAACACCCAACCCTATCATAGCCAAACCGACCACTCGTCCCATACTCTGTAAACCCTCACGGCTTTTTTCAGCCCATCCCCCAATCCCATACGCCAAAGATCCCAAAACCACCAGTACTGCCAGAGCCGGGTTAAATCTCTCACCTTTACTTAACCCCAGCAAGTCACCCACCATAACCGCTATCACTCCCGCTGCCTGAACTTCAATCCCCACTCTCTGCCGTAATCTTACCGAAACATTACGAACTCCCTCCATATTTCACCCCAAAGTTCTTACACCCCTCCCCAAATCTTTTGCCTCACACGATTATATATATCCAACTTTTTATTTCTTGCAACCTCGGATATTCCCAAACTCATCAACACCCATGCCACTGCCTTCCCGCTGTTTAATACCCCCAATTCACCCATTCCGTAAACGGTTTTTGCTTGCACCTCCGCACGTTGTTGTAATCCTTCCCACAGAGGGCCCCTCCGCGCCTCGAGCATTCCTATCTCCTTTTCAAGTACCCTCAACCTCTCTTCTGTTGTAGCCATATCTAAAGTTTTACACCCTTTTTGCAATTACTACAAGTCTTTTCCAGGTAGTTCCCGGGGGGTAGCAGGTCGCCAATACCAATTTCTCCTCCTGACTCTGCGGCACCAAGTACTTCACATCTGTTGCAGCCAGAATTTCCCTCCCCGTCACTTCATACTTATACAGCCGGCCTTGATACACCACCTCAATTTTGTCCCCCGCAACCAGCTTGTGAAGTAAATAAAATACCGCATTATATCGGGCAATATCCACCTTACTTTCCACTGAATGGGCAAACAGATAAGTCGTCTCTGCCTGACCGGGATGACCCAGGCCTGCCGCTTCCGCTACTCCCTGCTTTAAAGCCGCCTGGTATATCCCGGGATCCCCGGCGTCTACCTCCGGTATCACCCGCGATATTGCTCCTATTTGTGGAATAAACACGGAATACTTTTCATCAGGTACCTTCCACTCAGGTTTTTCTTCTTCCTGTTGAACTCCCCCCAATTGGTATTCTTTAACTAGTTTTGGTGGTTGTACTTGCTCCAGCCTTTGAATAGTTCGGCCTGCCGGAGTTTTCATCCAGGAATATTTCACCTCCCTGGCAACCAGCGCCCCCATCCCCGTCAGCGCAAATATCCCTGATACAGTCATCATCCCCTTCCCTGTCCATGACAAGAACCGCGCTTTATACTTCATTTTTCGCCATCTGATACAGCTTCCACCCCGCCGGCCCAATGACAGCCGCTGCCAATAGCAGGAACCACTCTCCCCAACCGGTCTGAGGATTTTTGTCAGCGATTGCCCCTTTTACATCCCCGCAAAAACAACTGGCGTCGGAAGGACAACTTGGATTACGGCACACCCCATCCGCGCACGTAAAACCCGCCTCACAGTCACTCCCCTTGCTGCAACTTTTACCGCAAATGCTACCCACTCCGGGAATCTTCGTCGGGGTCAAACTGACCTTCCCCGTAGGTGTCGGGCTGCCAAACTTGGACCCAGGCGTAGCCGTCGGTGTTCCCGTAACCTGAGGCCTCGGTGTCACCGTCGGTGTCAGGGTCACAGCCGGCACTCTCGTAGGAGTCGGTGACCCCCCCACCCAGCAGTCCCCCGAATACCACACCATATAACCCAACAGCCTGCATGATTCATCCCATCCTCCATCCTGCATCCGGCATTTTTTGTCAAACAACGAAACTTGCACTGTTTTCCCGCATCCCGGGCTATCCACATCCTCAAAATTACTCCACCCAGACTCAGACTCAAGACACTGGTCCCACTTTCCGCTGCACAACCATTTCACTACCCCCTGATTATTGCTCTGGCATGATCCTGTCTGCACACTGCACCCCGGATCACAGCTGTAACTTGTGGCGGAAGTCCCGCTCCCGCATAAGTTTACATAGTACCCCCCGCCGAAATTAATCAGCGCCTGTACCTTGACGGCTCCCGCCCCAAAAGCTGCCGTCCAAACCGCAAACAATATTAATAACCTCACCAACCTACTCATAAAGTTTTATCACCCCTTTTTAATCTCCCTCTTACTTTAAAAGGGAGATTAGGGGGTGACACACTCATAATTCAGTATGGAAGACCTGCCAACCGGCAGCCGTTTGGTGCTCGTAGGCCTGCCCTACCTACCAGCGCGGCCGCCATTGTCAGCCGATCCTCCATGCTGAATTCCACCCCGTGGCTAAAACTTATGAAAAAGTGCAATTTATCAAGAGATTTTTTCCTTGACAATGAAGTTAGCCGGTGTTATCAACATTATCAAGTGTAAATCGCCAGATCTGTCCAGGCGATTTCCTCTCAAAGAGCATTGCTACTCGTGGCCCTCAAACCAGCGATGGCGATGCTCTTTTTTTACTTCAGATGGTCACCGTTTTTCGGATGACCCAATGTCACTTCCCCGCAAAACGAACCTGACAAAGTCAAATCCCCAACTTACCAAGGCCAATGCCCACAGTCCCGCACTTACATATAATGCCTCCATTACCCAAGACTCTTTAGCCACGAAAGCCCCCACTGACACCAAAGTTGAAATTCCCCCCGAGGCAATTATTCCCAAAGTTCTTATCGAACTAGGCTGCAATTTAACCTCTTTACTCATACTATTTCCCGACACTTCCCGAAATAATCCCCTGATTCATCTTTACCATTCTTACTAACTGCCCTCTTATCCATTCCCCGCTCACAAATCCCGCCCGTCCAAACCTCCGCTTCGGAGCAGATCTGATACTCAACCACTTGAGCAGTTTTTGCATTGCTACGTGATACAGGCATTTAAACTACTTGTACCGTGACCCTCTGATGGGCAGTATACAACGTTTTGTCAAACTCCGCAACCTATAGTTATAATGTAATTAAAATACATAGTCTTATAGTATAAAAAGAGTATTATAATATGCGCATATACAGGCATTTGTGGACAATAATATAAAACGTTATTCTCCCCATCCCTTTCACACAAATATCTGGAGATTAACCGTGGATATCTATACCAGAAGTTTTGTTATCGCCGCCGCAACCGACTTCCCCGACTCAGCCGAAGCTACTTTATACCCCAGCTTCTTTGCTTCTTTGACCCGCCGATCCAACCCTGCCACCTTTCGCACTTCCCCCAAAAGCCCCACCTCACCTACTGCTGCTACTTCCGCCGGTAGACTTCTGTTCAAAAACGCCGATGCTACCGCCAGGCAAATGGCCAAATCCACTCCCCGGTCAGCCAGGCGGATTCCCCCCGTCACGTTCACGAATATATCCACGTCGGATAACCGCAATCCTGCTCGCGCGGACAAAACAGCCACCAGGGTTTGCATCCTGGCAAAGTCCACTCCTGTTGCTATCCGGCGAGGTATAGCCGCGGCACTCGGTGTTGTCAGCGCCTGAATTTCCACCAGCAGCGGTCTCGTCCCTTCCATTACTACCGAAACCACGCTCCCGGATACATTTTTCACTCTTTGTGCCAATAACAGTTTCGATGGGTTACCCACCGCCACCAGTCCCCGTTCCGTCATCTCAAATACCCCCACATCATCTGTAGGTCCAAAACGGTTTTTTACCACCCGCACCAGGCGCAGAGATTGACTCCTTTCCCCTTCAAACCATAGCACCGTATCCACCACGTGCATCAGTACTGCCGGTCCGGCAATGTTCCCCTCCTTTGTCACATGACCCACCAAAAACATTGGGATTTCCAATCTTTTTGCCTGCCAAGTCAAACGCTGTGCGCATTCCCGCACTTGTCCCACCGACCCCGCAGTTCCCATCAATTCAGACGTCGTCAGCGTCTGAATAGAATCTACTATTACCATCTCCGGCTTTTCCTCCTCAATTTTCCCCACTATCTCATCCGCATCCGTGCTTTCCATAAGCAGCACATCACCAGCCTTCCGGTTTCCCAAGCGTGTAACCCGCAATCCCACCTGCCCTGCAGATTCTTCTCCGCAAATATATAATACCTTTTTCCCTTTCCAGCCGGTTGCCACTTGTGTCAAAAGTGTGCTTTTCCCGATTCCCGGCTCTCCCGCAACCAATACCACCATCCCTGGGACCAACCCCCCTCCCAATATATTATCCAATTCCGCCTCCCCTGTCCCCCTTCTTCCCTTCTCTTCCGTTTTCACTTCCGATAATTTATAAACCTTTCCCTTATTTTGAACTTTTAACCTTGAACTTTGGACTTGCTTTACTGTCTCTACCAAACTATTCCACGTATCACAACTCGGGCACTTCCCCGCCCACCGACTCTGAGAGTAACCACACTGCTGACAAATAAACTGACTATGTACTTTCGGCACACCCCACTTATATCACAAAATTAACCTATTTATACCCCACCGGCTTTTCTGTTAACACTACCCCCAGAGACAATCTCCTTTTATCCAAATCTACCGATTCCACAAATACTTCCACTTCATCCCCGATTTTAAACACCATTCCGGACGGCATTTTGGAAGCGTGAATCAATCCCTCTACCCCCCGTTCCAACCGGATCAGCACTCCGTACGGGGCGACTTTTGTCACGCTCCCCTTGTGTTTACTGTCTGTCTTATATTTCTTCCCCACCACCAGCCACGGGTCCGCCGACAAACGCTTCACCGACAACGCCAGTTTCCCGTTCTCCTCATCAATCCCAATCACCTGCACTGTCAATTTATCCCCCTCCTTGACCGCCTTATTCACGTCTTCCACTTTCTCCCAGGACAACTCCGAAATGTGCACCAACCCTTCCAATTTTACCCCCTCCTCCTCCCCTTTCTTAGCCGCCTTGCCGGAAACATCAATTTCCACAAATACTCCAAACGGTACCATCCCTACCACCTTCCCCTCGTACTCCTTCCCGATCTCCACAATTGATAGGGTTTCCCGCCGCTTCTCCATCTCTGCCGCTTCGGACACAGCTCGCTCTGACAACACTAACCTGTTTTGTAACCTGTCGACTTCTATTACCTTGACCGCTATCGTTTTGCCCACCAATGATCCCAACCCTCCTTCAATACCATGACCTACTTGAGAAGTAGGCACAAATCCATAAATCCCGTCCGCATCCACTAACAGACCTCCTTTTGTCACCTCCCTGCCTCTCACTTCAATCGTTGTCTCCTCCTGCATTGCCAGGTCAAACATTTTCCACTTGCTTTCCACCGCAGCTCGCCTCAATGACAACACCACCTGTCCCATCTCATTTTCTGACACCAGGACTACACCTGTCACCTCATCACCTGGTTTTAAAGCCCGATAGTAATCACGTGCCAACTCATACTCATGCTCGGATACCACCGCCTCAGCTTTACCTCCAATATCCACATATACTGCCCGCCCTGTTATCTCCACCACCTTCCCTTTGATCGTCTCTCCCCGCTTAAACCCTTTCGGTTGATACCCCGTCGCCGCCAACAACTCCTCCATGGTCTGGGGATCACTTTTTTTACCTTTTGGCTCTTTTACGCTCTTGCTCGGCAAGTTTCATTTCCGCCTTTCTTAAAAGATAACGTGATTATACGCCCGATTTACACTAGTCTCAATATCCCATTGACAATTCTGATATCAAAACTTATTCTAAATTATAGAGGCGCGAATCGCTATGAAACAATCCAAACTTCCCCAACAAACCAGACGCCATCTCCAGTTTTTACCTCTAGCTTTCAGTCTGGCAGCAATCTTTATAGCCGTCTACGCCCTTACCTCGCGGTCTGCAAATTTTAACCTTGGCCTAAAAGCCGCGAAATACAATCCCAAAATCAATCCGGAGGACTTTACCACCAAAATTACCAACAAGTACATGACTCTGACCCCCGGTAAAAAAATGATTTACGAAGGTGAGACGGAGGACGGACTGGAAAAAATCGTTATCCAAATCACCGACAAAACCAAAAAGGTCATGGGTGTCACCACTGTAGTTTATTGGGACAGAGCATATCTCGATGGGGAATTAATTGAAGATACCAGGGACTATTTAGCCCAGGATAAGAAAGGCAATGTCTGGTATTTCGGAGAAAGTGTCGACAACTACGAAGACGGGGAGCTTATAGATCACGATGGTTCCTGGCTGGCGGGTAAAGATGGAGCCAAACCGGGAATCTGGTTTGAAGATAACCCCCAGGTCGGTGACACTTACCGTCAGGAATATTACCAGGGAGAAGCGGAAGACATGGCAAAGGTTTTATCCACCAACGAAAAAGTCGCTACCCCCTTCGGCACCTTCAAAAACTGCGTAAAGACCCTCGATTGGACCCCGTTGGAACCGGGGTTGGAAGAGCATAAATACTACTGTCCCCAAGTCGGAGCTATGGTCCTGGAAGAAAATCCGGAAACAAGTGAAAAACTAGAGCTTATAGATATAAAAAACGCTGGCAAAAATGACAATGATGATAATGATGACGACGATAATGACGATGATGATGAAGATTAATTTCCCCCCTCACCTCTCAACTTAGCTACTTCTCGCTTTATTTTCTCTGCTGTTTCTTCCCCCACGCTGAGTTGCTCTAAAAGCTTTGCGACTTTACCCTGCACAGTCCTGTCTGCCACCTGTCTACTCACTTCCTCAGCCAATTCTGCCGGATTCATCCCAGGATTCTCCGACTGAAATTTCGCTCCCAAATATACAAGGGCATTAATCACACTCACTGTGTGCCCAGGCAGAACGAAATCCATCGAATTAAAATAACCCACCGTTTCTTCAATTAAACTGTTATCCACTGAAACCCGCAAATTTTCGTTCATACGACCGATTCTATAACTCAACCGTCAGACATCTTGACTCATTTTGACTTTATCTTACTACCACTATAGGTTATAATTAATTTATGAGAACTATCTGGGAATACTCCTCCCGCACCGAAGCCTTACGTCTACTGCATTGTGCTCGGCAAATCGCCTCCGGTTTTTACAAAGCCAATGGCTTTCTCGTCCTTCCTTATCCTGCCCCTGCCCAGCCCAACGTTGTCTCCTTTCCCCGCCTACCGTATCTGACTATCCCCCGCTTTTGGCAACGCTCCTCCCGACTGGACATCCGCACTTATCCTTTCACAACTCCAAAAGACCTCTTAGTCACCACCCAACAACTCCTGGCGGCCAACCCGCTTCCCTCTCCCGACTTTTCTTTACTCCAGCTCCAATGGTCCAAACACCAAAATCAAATCTTGAGAGCTATTTACTCCCTCATTCCTAAATACCGCAAACAAATCCGCCGCCTCCACCTGCTCCCGACCGCCTTCGGTTCTTCCTGTTCATTTAGCTCAGACAGAAAGAGATCTGAAATGTATATCTGGATCCGTACCGATAGTTCCCTCACTCAAATTGTCGAGGCTATTCTTACTTCCCTAACCCGCGCCGACATTTTCGACACCCTCGGTGGTACCTGGTCTGAATCGGAAATAGTCACCGACTGGTTAATTAGCTTCTCCCCCCTCAATCCCTTGCTCCGCCGTCTCGACTCTCACTGGGAAAATGCCTTAACCCTCAGATCCACCCGCGCCAAGCAATTAGCCAAGCTGAAACTCAAGTCTGACCAATTTCTCACCCAAATCGGCGCTCCCGAAGTTGACCTCACTACTATCAAAAACATCGACACCACCCGTTTCTCTCCCCAAGAAAAACAGCTCTTCCAGTTACTGCTAAATAAATCTCCCCAACTCGCCACCTTCGACGAAATAGCCGACCATCTCTACTCCCAAAATCCTGACCGTTTCTCTCTCTACGCCATCTCCAAAACAGTCCAAAGACTTCGCGACCAGCTCGAATCCCATGGCATCTCCGGCGGCTTTATCCAAACTCACCGCGGCCAAGGATACCTACTTGCCAGTTAGTCCCTTTCAATCATCTGGGGGGTCGGTTATACTTCTTACACCAGTCCAAAAAAGACATCCCTTGAAGACGTAAGCTTGCTTTGTTTCTTTTTCCCAGCTGTTCTCGCCGTAATTGCACTGCCACCTCAATAGTCCCTTCGTCTACAAACCCACTGTCAAACATACTTCCCATCATCGACATTTGAGTTGCCACGGGGCAAGCAGCCGCGTGTTTTTGTAAAGACCATTTTCTCCCATGCGACCACAATCGGTAATTATTTCTATCCAAAGAACCACATACCTTCAATTCCTCCGGGTTAACGTCTAATCCTGCTAACACCCGACACAAATAAGCATCATTTCCTTCCCATTGTGGGCTACTACCTGCAAAAAAGCGGCAGATCTTTTCCATATTTGCCAAGTTTATAGTCCCGACCCAAATTATCTTGACCTCAACTTGACATCAAAAACCGATCCATATCCACTTTCTCCCCCACAAATCCTCCCCCCTCCGCCGCCAGCCTCTTTTTCTGTTCAGCCAGCCCGCCAAAAGCATACCCTGGAGCCAAACTGCCATTAGCAAATACTACCCGGTGGCACGGTACCTCGGGATTTCTATTAGCATGCAGTGCCTGCCCTACCCTCCGCGCGTTCTTTGTCCCTATCATCCGCGCCACTTGCCCATACGACACCACCCTTCCTTTGGGAATTTTTCTCACTACCCTGTAAACCTCATCAAAAAAACTCATTAGTTTTTTAGATATTTATAAAAAAATTAATATCTCTTTCCACCACAATACTCCAACTGGGAACTAAATTATGATCCGCTCCGGTGTATTCATAATAAGTAACTCCGTTTCCCGCCTCTCCGTCCTCCTGCATCCTCCTCACCAGATCCCGGTTCCACTCTACCGGTACCGATTCGTCCGCCGTCCCTTGATGAATCTGTACCGGCGCAACTACTCTGTCCAGGTAATTCAACAAATTAAACTGATCAGTATCATAATCTCTTTCAAAATTAGCCAACTCCCGTCGCAATAATTTCCCCCCATCTGTCGCCTCATTTGTATAGTATAAAATCGAGTATGGAAAAGCCGCCGTCACCGGTGCCCACAGCGTCGTTGCATACGGTCTTTTGGTCGCTTCCAATACCGTCAAAGCTACTTGCCCCCCATTACTATGCCCCCAAATCCCAATTTTTTCGCCATCGGCAAACGGCCACCCCCCAACCGAAGCTAACAAGTCCAACCCTGTTGTATACCGCTGAAATCTTTCCTCGAAAATATTTCCCGACGGCATATCCGACCCCCCGTATCCCAAAAAATCCGGAGCCAATGAAATAAAACCAGCCTCCGCATATTTTTGCGCACTCCGCCTTGTCCCAAAACCCGAATAATATCCCTCTACATCCGCATATCCCCTAAATTGCACAATTACCGGACACCTGGCCGTTTCACTGCACCCGACCGGAATATGAGCCAACCCTGTCACTTTTTTCCCTTCTGTTGTAAAAGAAAAATTCTGCACCCTAACTGCCCCCTCGATGGCTTCCACTTCCCCTAATTGTATCGCCCCCGCCTCAGACCGTCTCCCGCCCAAACTCTCCACCCTATATTTTTCCAGAGGTTTTTCCGCCACTCCCCTCCCCGCGATCTCTAATCCTTGATCTCTCACCCCAATTCTATTCATCCCCCACATCCCCACCGCCCCGGTTACCAGCCCCGCCAAAAACACCGCTACCCACTTCATTCTTAGATTTTACCCCAATCTCCTCCCGCCTATTCTCCCTCCCGATTCTATCCCCCTTAAAATACCCTCTCTCGACCGCTCACTCCGCTCCCCCAACTCCTCCAATATGTCCATCAATATCCTTCTCCCTCTATCAGTCCCCGGATTGATTACCCGCTTTTCGGGAGACACACTAATCCTTCCCCCTCGCCCACTGGGACCGCGTCTTCTGATTTGTCCCGACACACTTTCGGCTAATCCCGTCAATTTCACTCTATGGTCTCCTCCCTCCCGGATTACTGCCCATACTTCTGGATCAACCACTATTTTCCCCTCATCCAACCTTACTGCCCCAATCCCTCGCTCATAAATTTGGATTATTAGACTACTGGTCTTAAACCCCATCCGTTCCGCCGCTTCTTCAACACTCAGACCCGCCATAGACTCAATCAAATTATCAAATTTACTCTGCTTCGCCATCTCCCAGCTCCCAAAACCAACCCGGCTGTAAAAAGCCGCTCCCGTTTTCATCACCCCAGTGTATCATTCCCCTTCTCTCGTATCTGCCGGTTTCCCCCCGCTTTTCTTCCTCTCACTCACCTCATAAGACCTACCACTACGGCGTACACGAATTAATTTTCCCGCCAACGCCGGGCAACCGGAATGCCTGATTCCCTCCAAATCACACCCTGCACACATGTGACCCAGTCCGAAATGCAATTTTTCAGCGGCCATATTTTATCGGTCCGGTCGGCCCCACTTGGATTTCCTCATCCTGAATCGCTGGATCTTTCGGCAAAGTAAGAATTGTAAAATGTTTACTTCCCCTCCAGCCAGCCACAACCGGGCCCACCTGTTCCTCCTCTTCCTCAACTTCCGGCACTTTCACCCCCAACCTGAGTTTCTCACGAGCTTCACTTAAAACCATCTTCTTCACCTCCTTCCTCACTCCCATTCCCTTCTAGCTCTCTCTAATAATGCCCGAGCTCGATATAACCTGTTTCTCAAGGCCTGATCAGATATCCCCAGCCCCGCACAAATCTGGGAATGTATATGTGTAGGCAATAATCTCATCACTTCGTGTTGCAGCTCCGGCAAGATCGTCATCACCTTCTCCACTTCCTCCCACATCATTCTCATCTCCGCCTGCACTTCCACCGGCCTTTCCAAACGAATTTCCCGTCTTCTCAGCCTTGCGATCCGCCTTCCTCGTACCGCCTCATGTTTACCCCAATTTATTGCTACCCGCTCCGCAGACACCAAATCGTCCAATTCCCTGCCTCCCCCCCGCCGTAAAATTACCCTCGCCGCTACCTGCCTCAATCCCAGATGAAAACCCACTGCCATTTCTTCCGTAATTTCTTCTCCCGCCGCTACCGCTCCCACCACCACTCTTATCCTCCTATCTCCTTCCGGATACCTCTCCTTTGATAACAAAACTTCCACAGCCATTAGAAACTACAAAAAACACCCCCAGCAGATCACCAAGAGTGTTCTTTATTTGTGCCTGTATCAAATTAATTTATCTTCCGGCACCAGAAGATATTTCTGCTGTAACTTTAGACTACGAAGCTCCCCTACTCCTGTCAAGTGTCAAAAAACCGGCAGCTCATACAGATATTCCATTTTTTCTCCAAATTCCCCACCCTGCCGGAATACTGCCGCCAGCCCGCAGTTTACTGCCCCGACTTTTAAAAGCAGCTGCCCAACCATCCGAAAACTGCTGCCAGTAAACACCACATCATCCACAATCACTGTTCGTTTCCCCCCTAAATACTTCGCATCCTGCCCGTCTATGGCCATTTCTCTGACTCGTCTATTACGCAGCTCTCCGGGCACTACCACAGCTGGATCCACCATATACGCTTGTATCCCCTTTCTGCACACCACATACCGCTGCAGCCGCATCAGCTCGCTCATTACCTGCAATAAAGGCACTACCTTGGTTTCCGGCCCAATCAGAACTTCCGGGTGCAACCCATCAATCCTGGAAACCAACTCCCTCGCCGCCGCCTTTACTAACTCCACATCTCCCAAAAGCGATACAGAAGCCACTTTCAATTTTGGTCCCATAGATACAATCGGCAATCTTCTCCTAAGCCCGCACACTTCAATGTCAAACCACTGCATCATCCTGTCACCTCAAAAATTTATCCAACTCAAAATAACTTCTCCTATCCACCAACTTAATCAATCTTCCCGTCTGGTACACCGGTCTCGGCCACCCATGCAGTACCGCCGCCATTTTTCCCATACCCCAATTTTATATCCTCAGCGTCCCAACTGCACTCACTTACCACCCTCGAGCGGCCTCCTAATTACCTCCACTACCCTCTTTCGAGCCACATACGCTCCCACCTCAGACAGCACCGCAGCTGCCAATATCAACCACCAACCATCCCATTCCCCAGCCAACGCTTCCGAACCAGCCCATATCGCCAACCCCAACCCCAGCAATGAAAAGGTACCATTAATAAATCCGTGTCCTACTACCTCCTTATACTTTGTGCTTCCGGGATTAGAGACTATAGTCTCCATCTCCTTTCTGTCATTATTACTCATCGGATCTAACCACGCCATTAAGTTATATTATACCCCATAGTTCTAAAAAGCGCATTGTTCCCAGGTCTGACCTTAGGCGAGCATCGCGAGCCGCAGGTCATTGCGCCAAAAAGCGCATTGTTCCCAGGTCTGACCTTAGGCGAGCATCGCGAGCCGCAGGTCATTGCGCCAAAAAGCGCATTGTTCTCGGCCATGACCTATCTTCACGGAGGGTTGCCCCCCAGCTATTGTCAGCGCTGGCGCGTTTTACGGTTCTGTTCGGAATGGGAAGAGGTAGTTCCACGCCGCTCAGATGACCGAGAACGATGCGCTCTTTTTAAATTGCTCCCTGGAAAGCGAAGAGAATAAAGAGTAGTAACCGTAAATAAACTCCTATTAGACCATTAGTACTGGTAGGCTAAACACGTTACCGTGCTTACACCGCCAGCCTCTTATACGGAGTAGTCTGCTCCGGGTCTTCTCCCGATTTGCATCGGGATGAGTTCCTTATCTTGGGTAGGGCTTCCCACTTAGATGCTTTCAGCGGTTATCCCGTAGGTACTTAGCCACCCGGCGCTGCAGCTGACGCTACAACCGGCACACCAGCGGTACCTCCAACCTGGTCCTCTCGTACTGAGGTCAGTCCCCCTCAAGAACTCCACGACTCTACTGGATAGAGACCGAACTGTCTCACGCATGTAATTCCAAACATTTCTGTTGGCATGGACTATATCTTCATCCCGCTGTTACGGGAGCTAGCGTGTAGTCTCTACGGGGCTATTCCAATTTTATACAGCAATGAAGGCAAAATATGAGGTCTGACCAATTCTATAAACTTGCAAGTATCCTTAGAGGATATTCTAATTTTATAGTGAGTTCTATCTCTAACTTTTCCACTATTAATATCAAAACTAGCAAGCGCTACTCGTAGTCTTTCTATCTCAAGTAAGTCGAAGTTGTGCGTACACAACCAGACAGAATCTCGCGTTCGGTCATAATAACCATCGTCCATATACCAAATACTTATTACCAACGGAGTAAATTTAATATGCAGCGGCAAGATCTTTTTGCCATTTACATACCATATTTTTCTCAATTTGGTAAACATAGGTAAACTCTTAGATCTGAAGTAATAAGAAAATCGGTTTTGTTTTGGTTTCGAAACCGCAAATTCTTTAAGATGCATATAACACCAATCGACATATTCTTTTTGCTTGATTGAATGTCTAATCTGCAATCGAGAATTCGCCAGACTCCGATCTTCTAAACTTCCATCACCTAATAACTTACCCGTAATCAGATCATCAAGAAACTGATCCACGTACTAAGTATAATTTCTCTGCTTTCATTTGGAAAGCTTCCCTCGGTATTACCATAATCGCGTTCGGAATACGATTTTAGGCTTCACCGAAACAGCTAGAACTAAAACAACATTACTGTTGTTAAACGCAGTATCACCTACGTTCTGAACCCAGCTCGCGTACCCTTTTAACGGGCGAACAGCCCGACCCTTGGAAGGTACTGCCCCTCCAGGATAGGATGAGCCGACCATGTTTCCCCGCTATTACTAGCGGCATAGACTATACCATCACCCTTCGTAGCTTTATACATAGAAGGGGCTCAGCGTGTTATCTCCCGCCATCGGCGGAAAATCTTCCGGTTTCTAAACCGGAAAGTCGTTACGGGGTCACGAAGACTTCCCTCGGTATTGCCCTTAGCGCGGCTCAGTGCGCTAGTCGGGTTTCACCGATATGAGCTGAATTTTTCCTCCCCGAATTACTTCGGGGGGCGACATTGACCCAGATTGGGTCTATCGAGGTGCCAAACCGCCGCGTCGATATGGACTCTTGGCGGCGATCAGCCTGTTATCCCTAGGGTAGCTTTTATCCGTTAAGCTCCGTGCGTCCCACAACGCGACGGAGGATCACTACGACCGACTTTCGTCCCTGCTCGAGCCGCCGCTCTCACAGTCAAGCGCACTTATGCCGTTACACGACCCGCTCGATTTCCATCCGAGTTTAGTGCACCTTAGTACTCCTGCGTTACCTTTTAGCAGGATACCTCCCCAGTAAAACTGCCAGCCAGACCTTGTCTCCGAAAGCGTCTCCAGCTTCCTTGGGTAAGTCTTGAGATTTCAAAACGGGAGGTGTTTCACTTTTCTCCAGTTATGACACCGGAGTCCCTCCTACTCTAAACTATCTCAAAATCCAAAACAGGGCCTGGTTACAGTAAAGCTCCATAGGGTCTTTTTGTCCTAGTAGAGTTAGGCCGCATCTTCACAGCCATTTCAAATTCGCCGGGTGACAGTTCAAGACAGTTATTCCCTCGTTAAACCTTTCGTGCGGGTCGGAACTTACCCGACACAATATGTTAATCCTTTTTTAGGATACCTTTCTAGTTCCAATCAAGGCTCTTACAGTCGCCTGCAAGTTCAGACTATATCTTCACCCCGGTGTTACACCGGGGGCTTGGCGTGTAGTCGTTGAGGATCCTCCGATGTCACATCGGAGTCTTTCCTGCTGATTGACTGCACTTGTGCTTTATTACTACCTACCAGAGACTGCTTTATCCGTTGGGCGATAGTATCACAAGATACTCCAGTTGTTCCAGCATATAGCCAAGTTTTCTTTTCCATTTTTCAATGGATTGTCCCCTGTCGAGGAACTTCGCTACCATAGAACAGTTATAGTTACTGCTGCCGTTCACTCGAGCTTCATTTCAAACCTTGATGTAATCTCAGCCATCCACTTAACTTACGAGCACTGGGCAGGCCTCAGCCTGTATACCTTCTCTTTCAAGTTTGCACAGACCTGTGTTTTAGTTAAACAGTCGGGAAATAATCTTTCGCTGCGTCCGCTTTAAGCGGAAGGACATCTCTCTAAATTACGTCCAGCTTTTTTGCCGAGTTCCTTGAACTGCCTTCTCCCGATCGCCTTGGTCTACTCGACCACCCCACCAGTGTCGGTTTGCGGTACGGCATAATAAGTATCTCACTACGAATCTTTTCTTGAAAACAGAAAATTACCGAGTCATCCGTTGATTACTCGCCAGATTTCCCATCACAGCTCGGTTAAACGCCAGGCCGGATTTTCCAAGCCCAACTACCTTACTGATTGCGACACACATTCACTATATGCGTTCGGTCTTTCCCATTTTGTCCATCCCTAGTTACTCGCTTGCGCGATTTAGCGATACTTACTATGTAGCCGAATATTCACGGCTCGTCCATCAGCTACCCCCTCGCTCAGCGAGGGACTCACCTTAGGTGCCGACTTACCCTGGGTCAAACAATGTAGCCCAGGAAACCTTGGGGTTTCGGCGTGGTTGATTCTCACAACCATTGCGCTACTCATTCCGGCATTCTCACTTCCGTCCACTCCAACCTGCCTCACGGCAAATCTTCACTGTTAACGGAACGCTCCCCTACCACCATGCGCACAGCACACGAAAATCCAGAAATCGAATATCCAACCCCCAACTGCCAATTAGAGCTTAGAATTCAGAGATTTGAATTTGCGTATGCCATGCACACGATCTGTGTCTTCGGCAAGAAGCTTAGCCTCGGTTCATTTTCCGCGCCAAACTCCAAAAAGTCGACCAGTGAGCTGTTACGCTTTCTTTAAAGGATGGCTGCTTCTGAGCCAACCTCCTGGCTGTCTGAGGAATTTAACTACGTTCAACACTTAGCTTCTATTTAGAGGCCTTAGACGACAGTCTGGGTTGTTTCCCTTTAGAGCGGCCCGCTTAGCCGGGTCGTTCTGACTCCCTCTCCAAAAGCTTTCCAATTCGGAGTTTGATTGAATACCACATCTTGCGATGCAATACCCATCCAGTGCTCTACCTGAAAAGCACTATAGAGAGAGGCTATACCTATATATATTTCGGGGAGAGCCAGCTATCTCCTGGTTCGATTGGCATATTACCCCTAACCACAAGTCGTCCCACAGATTTGTAACTCTGACGGGTGCGGGCCTCCTCCCGGTTTTCACCGGGACTCACCCTGCTCATGGTTAGCTCACCAGGTTTCGGGTCTTCCAACTGCTGCTAAACGCCCTATTAAGACTCGCTTTCGCTTCGCCTAATCCCGAATTACGGGCTTAAACTCGCAACAATCGAAAACTCGCCGGATCATTCTTCAATAGGCACGACGTTACCCCGACCTTGCGGAGGGGCTCCGTCTGCTTGACAGCAGACAATTTCAGGTTCTATTTCACTAGGTTTCTCACCCTTCTTTTCGCCTTTCCCTCACGGTACTAGTTCACTATCGGTCCGCTAAAGTATTTAGCCTTGGAGTGTGGTCACCCCAGATTCCCACAAGGTATTTGCCTCATGGTACTTGGGAATTCGGCTTCAAGCAAACTCGGGTTTCGCCTACACGGCTATCACGTTTTATAGCCTGCCTTTCCAGACAGTTCGACTACCCTCGTTTGATCCCTCAGCCTTCCCGCAACACCCGGTCGAAGTACTTGCGCACAATGACTGGGTTTAGGCTTTTCCGCTTTCGCTCACCGCTTACTTACGGAATCTCTTTGATTTCTTTTCCTGTCCCTACTTAGATGTTTCAGTTCGGGACGTGCCCCCCCCGACATAACATCGGAGTCTCCTTAAAGGAGGGGTTTCCCCATTCGGACACCGTCGGATCACAGCTTCTTGGCAGCTCCCCGACGACTATCGTGGCCACGTACGTCCTTCTTCGGCTTTAGCGCCCTAGGCATCCATTGCCTGCTTTACGGAAGTAAAAAATACGGCTCTACTAACTTTATTCTCTTCACTTTTCAAAGAGCAAACCTCCAGCCTCGTTAAAAGCTGACCTCGGCCTCCCGCGAAGGGAAACCGGGGCCAACTTTCAAAGCTTGCCTTGAATGTACTCAAAAGGTGGACCCAGAGGGACTTGAACCCTCAACCTCCTCGATGCAAACGAGGCGCGCTAGCCATTGCGCCATGGGCCCCCGCCTGCCCTCAATTTTCTAAAGAACGAAAAAACCCCGCTTTAGCGGGGCCACAACCTTGCCTTACCGACAGCCCTATTGGCTTTCGTTTGTATTTAGTTTAAGCAAAGTTTCCATGAAAAACACTAGCCTCGCAAAGGTACCCCGATAATACCTCTCCCTCCCCCCCCTGTCAATACACTCCGTAATGGTTAAACCAGATGACGTAATCCACTCCGTCCACCCGCCCGCTACGGTCAAAATCTCCCCAAGCCGGCCCGTTATTAGTGTTTGTCCCGTAATGGTTAAACCAGATGACGTAATCCACTCCGTCCACCCGCCCGTCCCCATTGGCGTCCCCCGGCAACCCCCCCGGCGGTGTCGGAGTCACTGTCCTTACAGGAGTCGGTGTCCGCGTCGGGGTTGTCGTCGGGGATGGTCCTGGTGTTGGTGTCAAAGTAGGGAAAGGTGTCACAGTCGACGTTGGTACCTGTGTTGGAGTTGGAGTCCGTATCGGAGTCGGTGTCGGTATTTGCGTTACTGTTGCAGTCGGCGTCCGCGTGGGTGTATTGGAAATAGGTACGGTAGGCGTCAAGGTCGGGGGTACTGAAGGCGTAGGTGAAGAAACCCCGGCAAAATTAATAGTCAAAGCCAAGCTTGGCTGGGCTAGAATATCCACGGGATCAGCATTATTTTGTCCTGCCGTTACGTTTGAGTCATTTGTTTTACCCGACCCCAAATAACTAAAGGTAACGCTGGTAGAACCAGTCACCCCGGCCTTGGCGGTAAATTTGAGTCTGGTTACAGGATTTACAACCCCCGAAAAAGGATTGTGAAACCGGTTGTTCACCCAGTCAAAAACCAGCATATGAAAAACAATCTTTCCGGTTAAATTCGCATCGCCAATTACCTTGGCCTTATCAAAGTTTCCATTGGTATCGATAGGAGCATAAGTCTTAAAAGTAGCATGAGTTTCTTTCGTAATATCAGCCATTATTAATTTGTTTTTATCAAAATTTATCCAGATATCAGCTCCCGATACTGATTGTCCGCCGGTATCCAGGTTAATCCACACCGGCTCGGACGTTGCCCCAGCAGACAAAGTAATGGAATTTGGCGAAAAGGCGAGAGTTGCAGTATATCCGGCCGCCCCAAGTTTAACTTCCTGTTTCCGCTTCAGCGCCGTCAGTGTTAAAAAAATTCCCCCGGCAAGTACCAGGAGAATCAACAGCGATCGCCATTTAATTTGTTCCCGCATTATCTAAAGGCTTCTAAATCAATTGAATTGACAGTCTCATCAGCATTGGCATCATAAAAAGAAGCGGTCGTATTCCTAGTGAAATTCCTAATTATGTTTTTTATCCTGTCGGCAGAACTGGGAACTTGTCTTAAATTCAATTTACTGTCACTAAGTTCATGGTAGAGCACAATTTCCCCGGCCCCTTTTCCGTGCGACAAACCGTTGCCAAACCATCGCAACGTCACTCCAGATCCATTATATTTAGGCATGGACGACACCACAGCCGGCTCGTTGTACCTGGTAAAGTTTCGATACCACCAGTCGTCGAAAAAAATTACCGCATAAGTTTCTAAATTAGTAAAGTTCGCCCCGCTGTTTCCACCGCCAAACAAGCCGGTATAAGAAAACTCCGTCATCGCCAGACTTACGTGAGTATCACCCCAATCAGCTCCAGGATTATATTCTGGTTTTATTTTAAATGAGTTACCTGGAGGATCTGCCGGGTATGTATAGTAATAATTATGGAAATTCTGCCACAAGTTAGTAATGTTGTGTCTAAATTCCGGTGGGTTCGCCACACCATTCAAATGATATGCCAATTCCCCTTGCTGCAGTGATGCAATAGCGGCCAGTGTATAAACCGGCGAAGGGTGATAATTATGATTATCCAAAGTGAAGTCGTCATACACTGTCTGGGTATCAATAAAACATTTTTGCCCGTCAGAAGATGGGGTAATAGTGTGATATGCATAACACCGGGCATAATACTCCCATAACAAACTTTGCGGGTCATCGGCAAACAATTGCCCGATAAAACTCAGGGCTTCCGCACTGGCCCCATTTTCCTCCGCCTTCGTATCGTTTATATACCCTGAGACAGTTTTATAATCTGCGCTCGTCAAATCCCCTCTTTGATACGCATCTATAGCCCTCTTAATAATATTCATAAAGTAATTGGCCTGTGTGATTGCGACTGCTTTCGTCTCAGCCCGTTGTGTAGTTGATAAATTATTCCACCAGTACCAGGCCACTAGTAAAAAATCCCGCGTTCCTATACCGGAAAGCCACACCTCTTTCCACTTACCAAAATTGGCTAAAGTTGCACCGAAATAATAAAGAGCTTTGTCTTTATCGACCGTTTGGTGATAAATTTGATACCTGGCAGTATGAGCCACCGCATTTGCCATAAGTGACCTGAAAGCTTCGCTCCCCATGAGGGAATTATCATAGTTAGCGTTTACAAGAGCTTCATAGTTAGTAGTATCACTGTAATAATAAAGAAAAGTATCAATCATCCTCAAGGCCGAGTCATACACGCTTTCAGGATATCCCCGGCAATCCCGGTAATAATAATTCCCGTTTAATATCACAACTTCCCGGAGTTTATTTCCCGAAAACTGGTAATTTAACGTACCAGGGGTCACAGTTGGGACATCGGGTACATTTTTCCATATGTTGGCAATCACATAATTGGTCCAGACCCCGGGCAGGGTATTTATATCCACTCCGGTACCTATCCTCCGATACAACATTCCGCCTTGAACTACCAATTCCTCAATTTTGCCGTTTACTACCCGCAAACTCCGCTCATCCACACTGCCAAATCCGGGAGGATTTGTGGTCCCGCCCCAGGCCTCGGACAGCAATTTACTGTTCCAGACTGTAGGAAAATCATAAGCCCCGGAAGTTTGCGTTGACCTATACCAGACTTTGTTCCCTGAAATAATTACCTCCGAAAACTTTCCGTTACTAATCGAGTAAGACGCCGAACTTATACCGGTAAAAGGCGGCGGATTAGTGTGCCCTCCCCACACGCTTGACAACGGATATCTCTGCCAGGCTTTTCCTCTTAACGACTCGGCATCCCGCTCACTGCCGGTACGTACCCAGACATCACTTTGAGCATACACCAGTTCCTGCACATTTCCTTTCCACATCCGGGTAGTATAGGCATCATAATCCACGGGTGGCCGTCCGCTCCCCCACCAGCCACTTAGCGGCAAGCTCAAAAACCTCCTATCTGCAATATTAATCCCCCCGCAATTTGCTTGCGGATACATTTCCGGTGGCGGGTCAGCTTGCGCATATACCGGCCCCGGCAGAAAAAATAGGCCGAAAATTATCAGTAGCGCAACCACTGATTCTATCCTACACCCCCTCCGCCTCATCCTGCACCCCCTCAACGTGACAAATCCCATAGTATCCGCTATAATCGGTCCCCATGGCAAGAGAAATTTGGCAACCCATTGAACAATTTAACGACGGGGCTGAAGCTTTGGTAACTACTTACAAAATTGGCGGAATACCCTGTCTCGTAACCCGTGTCCGGAGAATCGGTCTTGAGCCTTTCGAAAATTCAGGATGCCAGCATTTGATATTAGATAACCTATTCATACTGTTCGCAGTCTCGGTTCCTCTTGGATCCCGTACCCCCCTACCGCAACTATTATCAGAATTCCAAACTAATTTGCTCGCCCTTTTGCCTGAATCAGGACCAAAAAGCAAATATTTAGAATACTTTCTGCAAAGGCAACCCCTTTGCAATAAAACAAGGTCAAATCCCGCTTTTTCATGCGGTTCGATTGAGATACTCCCCGACGCTTCACTATCAGTAATTACTGCTGGGCAAACCATTTTAGGTTTTCTGGACAAGAGCGGATGCGCACACCTGCCTTTTGCACCTGGCAGGGACCCCATCCCCTGGAACGCATCATCCACCCCCCGGCAACCAATTTGCGTAAAAATATTTCCTCCTCACGTACTTCAATATATGCAAAAACACGGAATTAAACCCGTATTAGCTACCCCAGAAATGACAGGAAGGACAAAACCACCCAAATACGAAATTCATTGGAAGTGCATTCCGAACATGCCGCAAGCCATTCTACGTCTTTATGGTTCCGTCCCGGGTAAGATCACGGTTATAGTTGGATAAACTATTACTCATACCTCAGCGCTTCAATCGGATCCAGTCTCCCCGCCCGTATCGCCGGGGCTAACCCGGATATTATCCCCACAGCTGCAGATATACCAAACGCCAACCCTACCGACCACCCGGTCACTGAAGTCTGAATAAACCGTGACAATACCAGCGACAAGCCCCATCCGATACCCACTCCGATCATTCCTCCTACTACCGACAACACCACCGCCTCAATCAGAAACTGCAATAATATATCTCTTTTTGTCCCCCCTAATGCTTTTCGTAATCCGATTTCCCTCGTCCTCTCGGTTACCGAGACCAGCATGATATTGGCTATTCCTATCCCTCCTACCACCAGCGAAATTGCCGCAATCCCAGATAATGCTCCAGTCACCACCCCCAAAAGCGAACTTATCGAACTTAACAGTTCCTTAGGCTCCATTACCGTAAAATCATCATCCGTTAATCCCCTGCGATAAAAATAGTCTTTCACTTTTTTTACTCCCACCGGAATACTCTCCGTGTTTTCCATACTGACCATCACCATTGCCGGGGTCTTTGCTCCCGTCAGTTTTCTGGCTGCCGTTACCGGTAACAGCACATATGAATTTTCATCGCTCCCCCCTACTCCCAATCCACCCTTTTTTTCCAATACTCCAATCACCTTTATTTTTCCCCCCGTAATATCAATTTCTTTACCTACCGGCTCTTCTCCCCTCCGGAACAGTTTCTCCGAAATATCAGCTCCGATCACCCCTCCCATCTGGCTCCTGCGCACCATATCCTCGCTTATAAATCTTCCGCGGGCTATCTCCAGATTCCCCAACTTCAAATACCCTTGATTTACACCGGCTACCCACGCATCCACACTTTTATTCATATATTTCACCGTCACCGCCCGAACCACCATTCCCAACACTTCACTGATCGGACTTCCCAACTTACCTATCTTTTCCACATCTTCAAAGTCAAATTTAGCTTCTACTCCAAATCCCGGCGGAGCACTACCAAACTTCACTTTCCCCGGCATCACCATCACTCTGTTTGCCCCCAGCGCCTCAAATTCACCCGTCACATATGCTTGCAATCCATTACCAACCGCTACCAGTAAAATTACCGACGCCACACCGATAATAATCCCCAAAGTCGTCAGCACCGACCGGGTCTTGTTTGTCCGGATCGCCACTCCGGCAGTTTTAAACAATTCAACCGTGTCCATTTCCTTTGTCCTCCACTAGCTCTCCGTCTTTGATCACCAATCGCCGGGGAGCATGCGCCGCCACATCCCGGTCATGTGTCACAATCACTACCGTCACTCCCCCTTCATGCAACCGCTCAAATAATTCCAAAATGGCAGCACCGGACTTGCTGTCCAAATTTCCTGTAGGCTCATCCGCCAGTAAAAGTGCCGGCTTAGTCACCATCGCCCGGGCAATTGCCACCCGCTGCTGCTGACCTCCCGAAAGTTGTGACGGTCTATTATTCAGTTTATCCAAGAGCCCTACTGATTCCAGTTCAGATCTAGCCATTTCCCGCCGCTTGGCTGCACCGATACCCGCATACACCAACGGCAGTTCCACTTGCTTCAAAGACGATGTTTTCGGCAATAAATTAAATTGCTGGAAAATAAATCCGATTTTTTCATTGCGCAGCTTGGCTAACCTGGCATCAGCCATCTTGGACACCGCCACACCGTCAATATATATCTCCCCTTCACTCGGTCGGTCCAAAAGACCGATCAGGTGAAGCAACGTCGACTTTCCCGACCCCGACGGCCCGGTGACTGCCACAAACTCACCTTTGGTAATTTGAAAGGACACCTCACACATCGCTTTTACGATCTCTCCCCCGTTATCCGTACTCCCGTAATACCGGCACACCTTATCAAATTTCACCACCGGCATTTCCTTGGCTTTCATTTTTTACCTGACCACCACTTTTACGCCTTCGCTAAGGCCCGAAGTAATTTCCACCTCCATCTCACTCTCCAATCCCGTCTCCACTTTTACTTTCTTTTCCGGCTCTCCTGTCAGCGTCACCTCCCCATCCACCACGGCTTCTATTGGCAGCTTCAGAACATTCTCCTTTCTCTGAAGTACTATATCCGCATCCCCGTTCATCCCCAATCTCAATTTACTCAAGGCTTCAGGGCTAAATACCACCCATACCGGATAAACCGTCGCCCCAGTCGAAGACAGTCGCGATTCAAAACCGATTTTTTGGACGATTCCGGAAAACTCCTCCGACTCAAAAGCATCCAGGGAAATCTGCACCGGCTGGTTTAACCGGATCTTTCCCACATCAGATTCGTCCACTTCTATCTCAAAATACAGGCTCTGCGGATCAACGACGGTCAGGCCGTCGGTAATACCCACCGTATCCCCCACCACTGTAGTCGTCAGACCGGTCACAATCCCCGCTATCGGGGCTGTCAAGCTGGTATTTGCATATGCCCGTTTGGCTGTTTGCCAGGCATCATAGGCAATGTCTCGGGCAGTTTGGGCTGCCACTCGGTCGTTTTTCTGCACAAAACTCTCGTCTTTATCATGGCCTTTTACCGAATCCTCAACTTCTTTGGCATTCGCATCCGCCGCCAGATACTTGTAATATGCCGCCACCTCCGCCGCCCCCACATCCCGGCTATCCAGTCCCATCAAAGCCTGCCCTTTTGCTACACTTTCTCCCTCGCTCACCCTCACATACCCCAGTTTACCCGCCAAAGGAAAATTTAATACCGCTTTCTTTTCCGCTTCTACCTCCCCCGAAACACTCACTACCTCCTCTATCGTACCCCTGGTAACCTCCTCTATCCTCAATTCCTTGGACTTAGATTTAGATTTGTTCTGATACCACCACCCACCCAAAAGCAATAGAATAACTCCAAGTAAAACCACGTTCCTTCGGGTCATCCACTTGCGCATAAACCCCCGTATTTTAAAGCATTATCTGCCGTTATTCACTCCCCAAGCCTCGCCTCGAATTCCCACCTGCGATATAATTCCCTCATCTGGGCGGATAGTTCAATCACACCCCTCGCGACTCGCGAGTAATATGAGCGATCAAGCGAGGTTAGGGATATCAACTCACCAAAGTTGATATGGTAGAACGCTTTCCTGATCACGAATCCGATATAATCGGATAAGGGATAGAGGAAGTTTTGGGGTAGGGCCCCAAGTTCTTCCGATATAGGAAAATTGGGTGCGTAGTTCAGTGGTAGAACGCTTTCCTGATAAGAAAGAGGTCCATGGTTCGATTCCATGCGCACCCACAGAAATAACCCTAAGGACTGTACCCTCCCTGGATAAATTCCCAATCCGACCATGGGATAGGAGACAGCGCCTCATAGGTCAGGCCTAAATTCCGCCAGGCTGCTTCGTTAATCTCCAGTTTTAACCTGTTTCCCGAACCGCTGTTGTCCCCCACCAAACACCCGTAATCCTGAAGCGCCTTGGCAATCACCAAAGCCGGAGCACTCAATCCACGGCTGGCCAGATTAACCGATGGTTTAATACGGATTACAGTTCCTTCAGGAACAATCCCTCCTTTGCTCCCTTCATCTCCGGCCATCGGCCAGTAGTGATTAACCGTTTGTGTCCCGGTAGCCCACCAGTAACACTCCAGGCGGTGTCTGATAGCTCCCGCTCTCACCTCATCAAGGCGAACTCCCCGGGCTGACGGGGGGACACCGCGATGTCCATGATTTCGTGAATCATTCGCACCTGCCACCCGGGAGTCCAAACCATTCGAAGACAGCATATACCGGTCCAGAGTAGCCCCTATATGCCAGTTGGTCCCGTCAAAACTTGCTCCGGACATTTCTATCACCTGGTTGGTAGACAGGTCAAAAACGGCAATTTCCCCGTCACTTCCGGATTGAGGTTGTGCCCCTAAAGGGATGTGGACTTGCACGGGATTTGCGGAAGTAAAATGTTTGCCATCAGTCAGCGTATACAAAGGATCGCTTGCCTGCCCCCAATACAGAGCCAGTCCAAACGCCTGCGTGTTACCGGGAGCGGCAGTAAATCCGAGAAAATTTTGGGTATGTGAAGAATTTTGGCTGTCGGCGATATATTCTGCATTGCGTGAATCAATCGGTGCATTCACCGGAAAGGGGGTATTCCAATAGGAATCATCAGTAAACGCCCTATACGCTTGACCAGAGGGAGGTGTCGGGGACGGCCCCGGAGTCGGTGTCCTGGTTGGAGTTGCAGACAGTCCCGGCGTCGGGGTCCGAATTGGCGTGGGTGTCCGGGTGGGAGTAGCCGTCGGCCCAACTATCTGCCCATAATGGTTAAACCAGATCACGTAATCCACTCCCTCCACCCGGCCGCTCCCGTCAAAATCCCCGCTGGCCGAACCATTGTTTGTACTTATCCCATAATTATTAAACCAGATGACGTAATCCACTCCGTCCACCCGGCCGTCCCCGTTGGCATCCCCAGGTAATTCTCCGGATGGTGTCGGTGTGGACGTTTGAGGAAAAGGTGTGCTTGTTAGAGCTGGACTGACTGAAGAACAACTACCCTCGCATTTTATTAAATTTATCCTACTGTAACCGCTGGCCCCCCTCCAGGGATCGCCTTTTTCAAAAACGCCTAAACCAAGTCTTTCAGCTAAAATTAAATAGTCTCGAGAAGAGGCAGGAACAGCACTTTCCTTATCCAAAAGGTCGGTCATGACAGAATCGACAGCTACAGGGTCTGTTGAGAAAAATAAACTTTTTGGCACATTATTGGCAAAAGTCGACCACATCCTTGGAGGCTGAATATTATTTAATGGATGGCCAAATATGGCATCTCCGACTATAAGCACCGTCTTGTTCACTATATTTGGATTTTGATATATATCAACCAGAGGGCTGAAATCTGGGTTGTAATAGTTTGTTCCTGTACAAGCATAATTGTGAAGTAGATCGGGTCGTTGTATTGAGCCAAAGTGATTTTTAAATCCTAATGTCACACCTTGACAACCGTGCTTTTTAATAATTGGCATATTAATTAAATAATTTGTATCAACTAATACGTCTGTAGCCTTTTGAGAGGCGGGAGGTTGAACTCCTACTTGAGTTCTAAAATTTATATTTGCACTGGGATTGGTGCTTGAGAATCTTATAGACTCTCGGCATCCGGCAAAATACCTAACTGCTGGAAAATCAGATCCACTAACGAATCGGTCAGGGATTCTTCTGGTTGCATCATAAATCCAGATATCAGATTCGGAAACGCCAATTTGCTTCAAGCCGGCAACCAAGGCATTTACAGGTTCAATAATTGCGTCAATTTCGCCAGTAGTTTCATTACACGCTTGGATGTTGTTAAAATTAACTTTGATTGCTATCTTCTGCCCTGATAGGTAGTTGGGAATAAGCACTCTCCAGGCATCCGCAACACTGTTTGTTCCTGTTAGAGCCATCAATCCATTATCCGTCATCCGATTAACAGCATTTTGATTAACATAATTCCAATAATCAGTCTGGCCATTCCAACTAGCGGCTTGATCGTCATTCACCCAGACAACTCTTGAGCCGGTTGTGTAGCCGATTATTTCTCCTTTTTCTTGAGACAAGCGATTTGTTTTCGTAAATAAATTCAAAGTTAGAATTCTTGCTCTGGTTAACCCAAATGTAGATAGAACAAAAAAAAGTAAAAATAGACAAAAGAAGATATATTTTTCTCCTCTTGTCTTCCTCTTAAAATTATGGCTAATGGTATACAAAGCCGGCAGTCCAAATATCTCGATATTTTTTCTGGCAATTTTTTGGCAGGGATACTCGGCTCTTGAAGGTTTGGTTCCGGTTCTTAGTATATACCAGATTAATGAGGCTAAACCGATAAGCGTGATAAAAAAACTCAGGTGTCGGTTTCTAAGATTTAACTTCACCATGGCCAATTTACACAAATGGTAATTAAAGGTCATCTGCCATCAATGTCTTTTTAACACCTGGTAACCAGCAAGTGAAGTAAGAGTTGGAGTTAAGGACTGTACCCTCCCTGGATAAATTCCCAGTCCGACCAGGGCAAAGGCGCCAGTGAGTCTTCCCTTATTCCGATGCTTTGCCAAGCCGATTCATTTCTTTCCAATTTCAACCTATTGCCAGCTCCGCTGTTATCCTCAATCATACAACCGTAATCCTGCAAAGCCTTTGCCACTACCAAAGCTGGAGCACTCAATCCCCGACTGGCCAGATTAACCGAGGGTTTTATGCGGATCACAATCCCTTCGGGGACAATCCCTCCCTTGCTCCCTTCATCTCCGGCCATCGGCCAATAATGGTTGACAGTTTGTGTCCCTGTAGCCCACCAGAAACAACCAAGTCTGTGCCTGATCACTCCACCTAACACCTCGTCTACCCGGACTGCCCGGACCGCCGTGGAAACCCCTCTGTGGCCGTAGTTATTATTATTATTTGAGCCGGATACCCGCCTATCCAACCCATTGGAATCAAGCATATAACGGTCGATAGATCCCCCCACGCTCCATGTGTCACTTGAACTGTTATAGCTGGCACCGGACATACCTACGACCTGATTTGTCGACAGATCGTATACGGTAATCTGGCCATCACTCCCGGACGCCGGGCTTGCACCCCTGGGGATGTGAACCTGAACCGTCAGGCTGCCATCTGATATTGTATACAACTTATCACTCGAAGACGCCCAATATATGGGTTGGCCGAAGCCCTGGGATGTTCCCGGCGCCGCCGTAAACCTTAAGTAATTTTGGGTATGTGAAGAATTTTGGCTGTCGGCGATATACGCCGCGTTGTGCGAGTCAATCGGTGCGTTTGCTGGAAATGGAGTGTTCCAGTAGGAATTATTGGAAAATGCTCTGTAAGGTAACCCGCTCGGCGGAGTCGGAGATGGCCCGGGTGTCGGAGTCCTGGTCGGGGTAGCAGATGCGCCCGGTGTCGGAGTCCTGGTTGGTGTCGGTGATCTGGTAGGTGTAGTCGTGGGTCCGCTTTGCCCGTAATGGTTAAACCAGATGACATAGTCCACCCCGTCCACCCGGCCGCTGCGGTCAAAATCCCCGCCGGCCGGACCGTTGCTCACATTTGTCCCGTAATGGTTAAACCAGATGACGTAATCCACTCCGTCCACCCGGCCGTCCCCGTTGGCATCCCCCGGCAATTGACCGGGTGGAATACGTGTTGGCGTCTGGGTGGGAGTTGCCGATGGACCTGGCGTCGGTGTCCGAGTAGGAGTCGGGCTTCTTGGTGGGGTGGGTGACGGCGTCCGCGAGGGTGTCGGGGACGGCCCCGGAGTCGGAGTCCGGGTAGGAGTAGACGTCGGCACATTAGTCCCATGAGTAAAACTTTTAGTATATTTCAGCGCTCCCTGTACATCATGCATTTTCACAGTGATATTAGGGCCGTTTACATCAATCGCCCCAAAACCCGAATAGGTCTCGCAGTAATCCACCCGGCTGGCATTGCACTGATAGTTCCCGGCTCCCGCATTTCCTATCACAAACTGGTGTATGGGACGACCAGCTAACCCCGACACCCGGGAACCGTCCAGATACGTATAAGCATCCACATGTTCATGACCATGGAACGTCGCGGCTACGATCGGATGGTTGGCAATTACCGATACAACATTGGCAGGAGTCGAAGAGCTGTGCCCGTCAACGTAGTATAAAGGCCCATGCCAAAATAAAAATGCGTGCGCCTTTCCTCTGTTTTGGGCATTAGTTAAATCAGTATTCATCCAATTTGACATTTCAGTGTTGATTACAGTCACATCACCGCCACCCCAGCTGTCCACCCCCAAGAAATGTGAATTGTCATAGTCAAATGAGTAAGTTCTGAATTCCTGCCCGGCCATAGTAGACCAGTTTGAACCGCCGATTGCTGAAACTTTTGCGGATAAACTGTTTGCACCTGACCCGAAAAAACTCGTCCATTCCGCCGCCGCGTTGGGAAAGTAATTGTTATTAGCGTCATGGTTACCCCGCGTAGGAAATATAATGTGATACAAATTATTAGCCCCCCCTCCGTTCACCGCATTAATCCAGGTACTAATAGTAGCCGGGTCAAAACCCTTGTTCTGTAAATCACCCGGATAAACCCAAAGTTTTGCTCCGGGGTACAAAGACACTATCCTTTGGGAAAGAGCCGTCAATGTCGACACTCCCGTTTTTGTGTCAGCTGCAGATATAAATACAAAAGCCGGAGTTCTGGCAGGAATAAACAGCGCTACACCAATACAAAAAACCAAAATCACCAACCTCCTATTCATATTCTTTCTCCGCGGAGGACATGAACGGCAGGTCAACCATGATTTTTACTTTATTAGCATTTCCCTGTTTTAATACCGTCAGTGTCATTTGTCTGTCACCCTTTATCCCTTCAAACACCTGTAACGCTTCATCATTTGGATCTGCCGGAGTTGATACCGTCGACCAACCCGCATCAGCCAGCGCATTCACATACCATTTCATAACCTGGCTAACCGTACCTTCAACTTCCCAACTTCCGCCATACGCCATCCCGCCGCCATCTTGTTCAGCAATATAAGTTATCTGTTTGGCTACGGCAATCACCGGAAAATGGAAAAACTCCTCATTGTAAGTGACCTCATATACCGCAGGTGTCTCGATGGGCACGACCTTTACCTTCTTATCCAATCCAACGGTACTTTTGTAAACATACCCTCCCGCAGCCAAAACCGCGACCAAAACCAGCCAAAAAAAGTGTCTCTGTTTAAAAACCAGCATGACAAAAGACGGCCCCAGGCTTGGCCCTCCTTTATCAACAATAGTAGATTCTGTGGGAAAATCAAGTATCCGGAAGTTCTTTTACCTCAGTAGCTTATCAGCACCATTCCATCATCAAAAATCATACCCACGTTAGGAGCGTACCTCTTCCTCGAAGCATGATTATCTTCCTCAATATACACTACATTATGAAACGTACCCGCCGGAGTAGTGTAATCCTGCCCGGTGGACATTACTACCGCGTCTTCCCTGGCATTTGGTGCATCCTCAATCATCCACGTCATACCGACCGACAGGCGCGGCGGCATCATTATTCCCGCTTTGGCTCCCCCAACTCCAGCTTCCCAGGATCCGCCCCCCCCGCCTCCAGGAGACCCAGGCAGAAACACATCTTCACCGAAGTAGCACACTGTACCTGCAAGCGGCCCGCTGGTCGTTTGTGCAAACCAGTTATGCGAAGTCTCAACCCAATTATTATTTACTGTTTCATACTCCTCCAATACCAATGCCTGCACCGGATCGACTCCGTCTGCTCCGTTTATCAGTTTTATTTGCGGCAGTATCCTGAACCGAACCTTTTCTCCAGAACCTGAGTTATATATTACATGGTCTCTTTGCATTCCGGTGGAAAATGGCAAGTACCGGTTATCAACGACTTTCGTAAACGCACCGGACCCCAGATCCGGATTGCATATCGCGTGGTCCAGATTGCACGACCCGCAGTCCGATGAACAGCTGCTGCACGTCTCAGTCCCGCTGCAAATACCGTCACCGCATTGTTGCCCGCCGGGTGTCGGAGTCCTGGTCGGGGTAGCAGATGCGCCCGGTGTCGGAGTCCTGGTTGGTGTCGGTGACCTGGTGGGAGTGGCTGTCGGTCCGGTTCCCTGACCGTAATGGTTAAACCAGATGACGTAGTCCACTCCGTCCACCCGGCCGTTGCGGTCAAAATCTCCGCCGGCCGGACCGTTGCTCACATTTGTCCCGTAATGGTTAAACCAGATGACGTAGTCCACTCCGTCCACCCGGCCGTCCCCGTTGGCATCCCCCGGCAATTGACCGGAAGGGGTAGGTGTTGGACTCCGAATCGGCGTCGGTGTCCGGGTCGGGGTAGCAGATGCGCCCGGTGTTGGAGTCCGGGTGGGAGACGGCGTCCGCGAGGGTGTCGGGGACGGACCGTAAGTCGGAGTCACCGGCGGCCCCTTGGTAAAAGTAAAAGAATTCACCGGAGCCGTAGTCCCCAGTCTGTAAAACTTGACCGTAAAACTGTAACCTGAAACATCCACTGTCACAAACCCGTGTGAAGGCATACAGTATTCGGTTCTGTTGGCTTTGCAGTTATCCGGACCGGCACCGGCATCCCCTGTAACGAACTCTTGAAATTCACGCGTAACTCCGGGAATCCGGGTGGAATTTATTTTTACATAAGCATAAGTGTGCTCATGACCATGAAAGGTTGCAGACACAATCGGGTGGTTATTGAATTTGTTGATCAAATCCATAGCCGCAGTGGAAACACAGCCGGCAACGGTAGAGCAGCTGCAGTGCCCATCCACACAGTAAATCGGCCCGTGGAAATAGATAAAAGCGTGGATCAGGCCCCTGTTCTCCGCGTCTGTCAACCTCTGATCCACCCAGGCAATTTGCGCCGCGGACAATCTGCTCGCATCGCCCAACACATCAACCCCGATAAACCTGGAATTACCATAATCGAATGAGTACGTCATATCCGGACTCAACTGGGCATAGTTGGTTCCCCCCACCCTGGCCATCGTAGCCGCCTGGTTAAAAAAATTCGACCACTCACTTCCGCTGCCCGAATCATGATTCCCCCGGATGGGGAAGGTAATGCCGGTTACACCATTATTTGAGTTTCCGTCAGCATAACGCATCCAGTTTTGAATGCAGGTGGTACTCCAACTGTCGCACAAATCGCCGTTGTAAATCGTAAAATTCGGGTTAAGTGTTTTGAGCTGGTTGGATTCGGCTACCAGAGTGGATGTTCCCGATTTGGTGTCTCCCCAGGAAACAAACCGGAAAGAACTTTGAGCATATACTCCATTATGGGGTATAAACAAAGCTAACAAAACTGCTAATCCTCCCGTAACCAGCCCCAACTTTAATTTCATTTTGAACATGTTTTACTCCTCTTTCTCTTCGTCTGATACATACAATGCCGGAAATTCTGCTACAATCTCCGTTTTGTCCGCTCCAGCCTTCCGGATAACTGATAAATACATGCTTTCTCCCGCTTTTTCTACCGTTAGCAACTGAATTTCCTCTGCCATCAGATCAGCCGGAAGAATACTCACCACCCACCCGAATTTGACCAATTCCTGTTTATACCACTGCATTACCCCAGGCACCCTCTCCATCGTTTCCCATCTGGCAGAATATCTCATTCCGTCACCCTCCCCCCCCTTGCCCGACCCAACCAGGGTTGCACCCGGCATCACCGGTATCTGGGGAAACCCCTCCACCAGCTGTTCTTCCACTAATTGCGTTCCCTGGCTGATAGTTCTACCCTTCCATTCCTTCAGATAACCCCATCCCCCTGCCGCCGCTATCGCCACTAATAATCCAACCACCGCCAACCAAGCAACACCGCCAGTCTTTGCCATGCTGATTTTATTCTCCCACTTTCAACCCCTTTTTCAAGTGGATTATCTCCTTTTCCAACCCCTCCACCAAATTTTTATAAACCATATATTGTGTATATCTTAATTCTGATAGCGAATTTTCGTGTTTAATACCCCGAAACACCCGCTTCTTTTCCTCAAGTATCTTTTTATACTCTGCCAATTTCTTCTCGAGTATTTTCAACTTCTTCTGATCACCTGCATTCATACCCTAAATGATACAATAATAATGTGTCCGCACCGAAAAACCCCAATCTTCATCTGATCAAAGACGGTTTTCTTCGGGGTTTGGGGTGGTCCTTCGGAGCCACAGTCGGCTTCGTTATTATCTCTTCTATTCTAGTCACTTTCCTCCAGGCCGCCGGGGGTTTACCTTTAATCGGCAACTGGATTGCTGACGTTGTCGAAACCACCCAAGCGGAATTAATCAAGCGAAATCCTTACCTCAAACCCTAAACCCCCTTCTTATTCTACTTTCTTTTCCGCTTCCCTGCGCCACTGATAATTAGCCACTGCCAAAAAACCCAACACAATTCCCAAAGGAATAAAAAACATCGCCGCTTCGCCTTTAATCGAACCCAATGTCCCCAATACCAAAAAAACACCGGCACACCCCCCTATTATCCACTCCGCGGGTTTTATTTCAGCTTTCACTCCTATTTTCTCTCCTTACCACCCCTGCCTTCTTCTTTGGGAAACCACAGTCGTCTAAAGTCCAAAAACGTAATCCTATTTGGTTCCACATCCTTCAACCACTCGGGTAACTGCCCTTTTTTAAATCCACCACTCACATTTAGTTTCTTACCCTTGTCCATACTTTAATAAACCCCATAAGGTTACTCTCTCAACCTAAAAAAAGTCAATAACCAAAACAAAAACCCGCCTTACGACGGGTTTTCAATTGTACTCCAGGAAGTGGTAGGAAAACGGCGGGACGGAAACTTTGACGTTTGTATCCGTCTCCCGTTTACGAGACAAGTTTTTTTAGCGAGTAACTTTTTCCATAAACCTCGGGGGTCAAAAACTCCTAGAAAGGAGGTGATCCATCCCCAGCTTCGGCTAGGGATACCTTGTTACAACTTAGCCCTCATCGCCGACCTGACCCTCGTCCCACCAAAGGTAGAATTTCAGGTCCTGCCGACTTTGCTGGCTTGATGGGCGGTGTGTACAAAAAGAGAGAACGTATTCACCGCGGCCTGCTGATCCGCGATTACTACCAAGTCCATCTTCATGGGGGCGAGTTGCAGCCCCCAATCTGAACTGAGGGGAGGTTTGATGGGATTAGCTCCGCCTTGCGGCTTGGCAACCCGTTGTTACTCCCCATTGTAGGATGTGTGTGGCCCCAGATATAAGCGCCATGCTGACTTGACGTCATCCCCTCCTTCCTCCCCGCTATAGGCAAGGCAGTTTCGCAAGACTATTGAACATGCGATAAGGGTTGCGCTCGTTTCGACACTTAAGTCGACACCCCACGGCACGAGCTGACGACAGCCATGCAGCAGCTGTGATACCATCCTTCTTTCGTTGGATCATCCCGCATTTCTGCAGAACTAAAACGGTAACATGTCAAATCTGGGTAAGGTCCTTCGCTTCGTATCGAATTGAACCACATGCTCCCCTGGTTGTGCTCTTTCCCGTCAATTCCTTTGAGTTTTAACCTTGCGGTCGTACTCCCCAGGCGGTTCGCTTCACGCGTTAGCTCCAACCCCCACTCCGGCAAAGCCGGAACAGAGATCAAGCGAACATAGTTTACAGCTAGGACTACAGGGGTCTCTACAAATATGTTACTTATTCCGATTATTCGGAATCGGCTTGCCATTTCTAGCAAACTCTGCATATTACTATGCAGTTCGGACTGTATCATATTCCGTTCAATTCATATGAACGGAACCCGGCGTGCAGTCTCTACGGGGTTAGTTTTCTTTCTTAGAGAATAAGGTGCCAGTTTATAATCAAATAGTTTAAGAATTCGGCTTCCAACCAATTCTTTCCATCTCTCCAAACTGTTCTTGGGGATATATATCACCCAATTACCCTTATTCCTTCTTTTAGTTGTCTCCAACTTAAAGTTTCTCTCAAGACAAAGTTGCAAGCACTTCACTTCAGATTCCGTAAAACAGTGGGTTTGTAGAGATGCTCCGGCATATTCAGCCGAACCGTCATCCATAAACCACACCGCCAGACCTATTGGATCTGTTAACAACTTATTAATGTTAATAGGAACTATCTTTTTTCCATTTTTGTAAAACATATTATAAAAACGGGTAAATTCAGGATGGGTTTTGCTCACAAATTCAGCAAACCTGTAGTTCTTGCCAAATATGTTTTGCGAAAACTCCCTAATCTTCATGGAAACAAAGTTTTCGAAAATCAGATGTTTGTATTGCACCAAGGGCAGTTGCCAAGCTGCATGTTTAATATGCAACCGACATTCGCTACCCTTAAAGCGCAATCCGCCATCTCCCAAAATAGTACCTATCAAAACATTTTCTTGAGTTTTACTTAGAATACTAACTTCCCTCGGTATTGTCCTCACCTAATTTCAGATTACCAAAGGTAACCCGAAATAACAAGGAGTTCCACCGATATAGCCAGTTTTCATTCCACATTACTGCGGAATGGGACTAAACTTAATCCCTTTCGCTCCCCTAGCTTTCGTTCCTCAGCGTCAGTTAAGTCCCAGGTACCTGCCTTCGCCCTTGGTGTTCCTTCCAATATCAACGCATTTCACTGCTACACCGGAAGTTCCAGTACCCCCTAACTAACTCAATCTGATAAGTATTTCGTCCGTTTCCGAAGTTAAGCCTCGGTCTTTCAAACGAAACTTTACCAGACGCCTACGAACTCTTTACGCCCAGTAAATCCGGATAACGCTCGCACCCCACGTATTACCGCGGCTGCTGGCACGTGGTTAGCAGGTGCTTATTCTCTCCGCCATGTGGCGGAGCAAAAGAGGTTTACAACCCGAAGGCCGTCATCCCTCACGCGGAGTCGCTGCGTCAGACTTTCGTCCATTGCGCAATATTCCCAGTTGCTGCCATCCGTAGATGTATAGCCCGTGTCTAAGTGCTATTGTGGCTGACCGACCTCTCAGTCCAGCTACCCGTCATTGCCTTGGTAGGCCGTTACCCCACCAACTAGCTGATAGGACATAGGCTCCTCCTTCGGCGGCCAGTTACGGCCTTTCCCCTTGCGGGCTTATGCGGAATTAGCTCAGCTTTCGCCGAGTTATTCCCCACCCCAGGGTAGATTCCTATGCTGTACTCACCCGTCTGCGACTGTCGCCTCGCGGCGACCGTTCCACTTGCATGCTTAAGGCACTCCGCCAGCGTTCATCCTGAGCCAGGATCAAACTCTCAATAAAATTCCTATACCCGTCACCCGAAAGGGTGCGGATATATCGCACCGAAAGGCGAATGCCATAAGCTCTGCCTAATGATGCGATACCACTTCTTGAAGTACAAGAAGCGTCCTTACTCATATACGCTGCCATGTCAAAGAGCCAGACCCCGAAGCCCCCGTATTCTACTCAAATTCATCCGTATTGTAAAGCATCTCACGGGCCGACAGCCCCCGCCCATCTTCAGTCACCCATCATGTCCCCTTCACTCTATCTGTGTTATTAGTTATCAACGCCAAAAATATCTTTGCCAAAACATATATCCCTGCCGCCAGCTCTTCGCTGTAAGGAACCCGTGCCTCCCCTGCCGCCCAATACCCCAAACCAATTGCACCTGCCAAACCTAAATCAAATACCAAATTTGCTCCCGCCCGGACTTTGCGTCCCTCTCTCCACAATCTCATTCCCGTCCACCCCGGCAATGAATCGGCTGCAATTCTCCTCACCCTCTCCCAATTCATCAACCCAAGTGTACCATAATTTAAAATTGGATATTTTTTAACCCAAAATCCTGTAAAGCACAATCCCCGTCGCCACCACCACATTCATACTCCTATTTACCCCGTACATCGGTATCTCCACAATCACATCCGCCATGTCTAACACTTCCTTTGACACCCCCTCCGTCTCATGCCCCACTACAATAGCAATTGGCGTCCCCTCTCTTAAGTTAAGAGAGGGGTGCAGGGGTGAGTTATAAGGTATCGCCCTCTCATCTTGCTCCACCGCAATAATTTTGATTTTTGAGTTTTGATTTTTGAGTTTTGCAATTGCCAAAACCGCAGTTTCCATATATTGCCACTGTACCCATTCCTCCGTTCCCACCGCCGCTTTATGAATCCGACTCGCCGGCGGTGTCTCACTTCCGCCACACAACAGGACTTCCTGTGCCGCTACCGCATCAGCCAATCTAAATATCGACCCGATGTTATACGTATCCATTACATTATCCAGGATTATCCAAATCGGCCGTCTTTTTATTTTTGCCAAATCCGCCTCCGAAGGCTTCGTCAATCTCAACTCCTTCGCTCCCAATTTCATCCCCCAAATTATACTAGACGCCCGCCCACTCCCCCTGTGTCTCAAACAGTTTATCATGCATCTCCCAAAATTTATTCTGGTCTCGGGCGCACTCTGCTGCTTCTGCCGCCTTCTGTGCATTCGCATGGATTTGCGTCAGCGGAAAATGCTTATATGCCAACACTACTTTTCCTTCATAATCACTCAAAATTTTATCCACCGTCGGCTTTACCCGAACGCAAAACGGGCACTGGAAATCCGAAAACTCTATCAGAGTTATTTGCCCTTTCCCTCCCCGTACCGGCGCATCCCCTATCTCCACTTTTTTAGGTACCGGATTAAAAGCACCCTGTTTGGCCGCATCCTGCAACACCTGCGAGTAGTCCTCAATCTTTTCTGATACCCTTCCGGCCAACTGCTTGTCGATTATCTCCTTAAACGCTTCATATGGAAATGCTCCCCCCAGAAACACTCCGTTTATAAAAAAGCCTGGCGTTCCCTGCACTCCCGCGGATTGACCCTCCCCTATCTGCGCTTCTACCAGCTGCTTTTTCGACCCTGACTCCACGCACTTTACCAGTTTATCCTCATCCAACCCTATTTCTTTCGCGTACACTTCCAGTGCCGCCCCAAAAGTCGCATATTTTGCCGCCGGTTTTTGCACCTGTCCAGCCTGATTTGCCTGGTTTGCCTGGCCCGGTTGCCCGCCCTTCTCCAAATACTTCACCTTGCTCCACAACGACCCCAAGGCAAAGGCCAACACCACCATCACAACCATCATCACCGGTCCCGATTTCTCCCAAAAACTCTTCAGTGCCTCCGTCTTTTTAACCGTCATGATGCTAGTCTTTATACCACAACTCCCAAAGACGTATCAATCACCAACAATTACTTCTTTCGAATTACCATCCGGCCGTTACCATCTTCATCTCGAATCCATCTAGATTCGACTTCCACCCCCTTAGTTCTCCGTAGAAAACTCCTTACAGCAGTCAGTACACCAATCGCCTGCACATATGCGGTTTGCCTTCC